>OGOS01000120.1_pt1 | contig 61729 bp, 49 predicted proteins | sample 1552701 | NCBI WGS metagenome assembly OGOS01 (sample SAMEA2580128, study PRJEB22360) | human gut metagenome | biome: human gut; feature: human-associated habitat; material: faeces | place: Denmark | collected 2008/2010
AGCCGTTGCGGCGTGCTGGCCAAATATGATAATGTTTCTTTTGCCAAGTCGCTCGGAACGGTTGTTACAGAACGGCTGGTCGATACATTGACAATTCTTCTGATAACAGGCGTCACGGTGTTGCTTCAGCTGCCGATATTTGTTACTTTTCTTCAGCAGACTGGAACCAAGATACCTTCGCTCCTGCATCTGCTGACTTCCGTGTGGTTTTATATCGTCCTGTTCTGTTTTATCGGAGTGGGAATGCTTCTTTATTATTTACGGAAGACGTTGTTCTTTTATGAAAGAGTGAAAGGTTTTGTGCTCAATATTTGGGAAGGTGTGATGTCATTGAAAGGAGTGCGCAATATACCTCTCTTTAGTTTTTATACATTGGCTATTTGGGGATGTTATTTTTTTCACTTCTATTTTACGTTCTATTGCTTCGCTTTTACTGCTCATCTGAGTATCCTGGCGGCGCTGGTTATGTTTGTAGGCGGTACTTTTGCAGTGATTGTGCCTACGCCGAACGGAGCGGGTCCATGGCATTTTGCGGTCATTTCGATGATGATGCTTTATGGAGTAAATGAAACAGATGCCGGAATATTTGCTCTGATTGTGCACGGGATTCAAACCTTTTTAGTAGTTTTGTTGGGCGTATATGGTTTGGCGGCTTTGTCGTTGACCAATAGACAGCGAAAGTAATCACTTAATAAAAATAGATTTGTTATGAGTACTATTCTTTCTTTAGCTCCACAGAATGTGTGGAAGCATTTTTATTCGTTGACACAGATTCCCCGTCCGTCGGGATACATGGAAAAAGTAACAGAATTTCTGATTAACTTCGGAAAAGGCTTGGGACTGGAATCTTTTGTAGACGAAGCAGGTAACGTAATTATCCGTAAACCGGCAACTCCGGGAATGGAAAACCGGAAAGGTGTGATTCTTCAGGCACACATGGACATGGTTCCGCAGAAGAATAACGATACGGTGCACGATTTTGAAAAAGATCCTATTGAAACTTATATAGATGGCGACTGGGTAAAGGCCAAAGGAACTACGCTGGGAGCAGATAACGGGCTTGGCGTGGCTGCTATCATGGCTGTGCTTGAAGCGAAAGATTTGAAACATGGTCCGCTGGAAGCACTGATTACCAAAGACGAAGAAACCGGTATGTACGGCGCGTTCGGTCTGAAGCCGGGGACAGTGAACGGAGAAATCCTTCTGAATCTCGATTCGGAAGATGAAGGCGAGTTGTATATCGGTTGTGCAGGCGGTATGGATGTCACTGCTACACTAGAATATAAGGAGGTAGCTCCCGAAGAAGGCGATATCGCTGTTAAGGTTACGTTGAAAGGCTTGCGTGGTGGGCATTCCGGATTGGAAATCAATGAAGGACGTGCCAATGCCAACAAATTGCTGGTTCGCTTTATCCGCGAGGCAGTTGCCAGTTACGAAGCACGCCTGGCAAGTTGGGAAGGCGGCAATATGCGTAATGCCATTCCACGGGAGGCACACGCGGTTGTTACCATTCCAGCTGAGAATGAAGAAGAATTGTTGGGCTTGGTGAAATATTGCGAAGACCTGTTCAATGAAGAATATTCGACGATTGAGACTCCGATCAGTTTCACGGCAGAACGTGTGGAAGTTCCGGCAGGTCAAGTGCCCGAAGAAATTCAGGACAATCTGATTGACGCTATTTTTGCTTGTCAGAATGGTGTGACCCGTATGATTCCGACCGTTCCCGATACGGTAGAGACTTCTTCCAACCTTGCTATTATAACAATTGCCGGTGGAAAAGCGGAAATTAAAATTTTGGCTCGTAGCTCCAGCGATAGTATGAAGGAATATCTCACTACCAGTCTTGAGTCTTGTTTCTCTATGGCAGGTATGAAGGTAGAGATGACAGGAGGTTATTCCGGTTGGCAGCCCGATGTGAATTCTCCGATTTTGCACGCGATGAAAGCGTCATATAAGCAGCAGTTTGGCGTGGAACCTGCGGTGAAGGTGATTCATGCAGGTTTGGAATGCGGTATTATCGGTGCCATTATTCCGGGATTGGATATGATTTCCTTCGGTCCTACCTTGCGCTCACCACATTCACCGGACGAAAGAGCATTGATTCCTACTGTACAGAAGTTCTATGACTTCCTCGTTGCAACTTTGGAACAGACTCCAATGAAATAAATGCTATTCTTTCCTATTATATAATAGGTCTCTTATAGAAAAAGGCACGGATGAAATGTCATCCGTGCCTTTTTGTCATATTTGCTGCCTTAAATATTACGATTTTACTTCATAACAAATAAATTAATTGATGCAAATCAAGAAATATGCTATAAAACATAAATTTCTCTCTTTTTTTAGACCAATGTATAAACAAAGACCGTATTTTTGAGGAATTCAAGGAGCTTGTTGCTATTCCTTGTCATTCTACTAAAGAAAGACAAATTTTTGAGGTTGTAAAGGCTAAGCTTGAAAAATTAGGCTTTGTTGTAGAAGAGGATGATGCTGCAGCTAAGGTCGGTGGTGAATGTGGAAATATGTGGGCTTTTCTGCCTGGCAACAAGGCTGGCGCAACTAAAGTTCTGCTTTCTGGTCATTTAGATGGTGTAGAGCCCTGTGGTGGTACTACTGTAGTTCGCAAGGATGGTATTCTTTATAGTGATGGTACTACTATTTTAGGTAGTGATGATAAGTCTGGCGTAGTTGCTATTCTTGAAGGCGTGCGCATGATTCTCGAAGAAAACGCTGAGCATGGTGATATTCAGGTGCTTCTTACTATTGCAGAGGAGGGCGGTGTAAACGGTTCTCGTTGCATGGATAAATCCAAGCTGAATGCCGATGTTGGCTATGCTTTGGATAGTGAAGGCGCTCCTGGTGAAATCATTGTTGGCGCTCCTGGTCAGTATAAATATTCCATTAAGGTTATTGGCAAAACTGCTCATGGCGGCATGGAGCCGGAAAAAGGTATCAACTCTGTTATGGTAGCTGCTAAGGCTTTGGCAGAGGTAAAACGCTATGGTCGTATTGACGAGGAAACCACTGCTAATATTGGTATCATTAATGGTGGTATTGCAACTAACATCGTGCCTGCTCTTGTAGAAATTCAGGGTGATGCACGTAGCCGTAACAGCGAAAAGCTGATTGCTATTCGTGATGAAATTGTTAATACCATTTGCTCTGCTGTAGAAAAGCAGGGTGCCAAGGCTGAGGCCGATGTAGTATTGAAATACAACTCCTTCCTTGTTGATGAAAATAGCAAGGTTGTAGAGCTGGCAAAGGATGCCTGCGCTCAATTTGGCTTTGAGCCTAATGTTGGTCTGACAGGCGGTGGCAGTGATGCTAACTTTATTAACGCCTATGGTGTTCCCTGCGTTATCTTAGGTACTGGCATGAGCAATGTACATACCGTCGATGAATATATCAAGGAAGAGGACCTTTATAATTCTGCCTTGATGGTATATGGTATCTTAAAGGCTGCTGCAAAATAATTTAGCAAAAAAGGAGTGCCAAAGCTGTGCTTGACACTCCTTTAATTAAATTCTATAGTAAAGAGATAACTGACTGGGAAAGTTTAGCTTTCCTCTGAAGAGTGGTTATCAAAGGAAAACGCCTATTATAGGGCGTTTTTTGTTTGCGTACGGTTCCATGAAAGAATGATTACCATGAGGCTTGCGCAATCATCAAAGAAAGCACTATATAGTATCATCCTCTACTCTTGGGAGTAGGAAAACAGACAACCAACCATCTCGGTAATCATTATAAATATAAAACTAATACAAAGAACAAAATAAGAACGTAAATTTGCAAAAGCCTTCTAGAATTATCCAGAAGGCTTTATTTTATTTGTTATTAATTGGTTGGGAGCTATCCATCACTAGTAGCTTGTTGTTATCGTGATTGACTGGTGCAGCCAATAAATGCTTACTGTCTACTGGAGGATTGGCCAGCTCTACCTTCAGCTCTGCGTCAAAGGTCTTTTTAAACCAGGACATATGGGTACGCAGCTGATGCATTTCTATACCTGGCAGCTCGGGCGCACAAATGCCAAGAATAGCTTGTTTTTTGCGCTGGCGAGGTAGAATGGTAACTATTTGGCTTGTTTGAGTATAGTCCATGCTTTCAGCAAGGGCTAGGAGCAGAGCCAGCTTATTGATTACCTTCCAATTAGCACTGCTGAGCATTTCCTTGTACAGATGAGCTTTATAGTAATTTTTAGAAACACCGTTGTGCCAGCCTGCAATAGCTGCGGCAATGATTTGTTCTTTATGAGTAAGACCAAAAAGCTGTGCGTTTTGAATCATATAGGCACTATGACGTGCATGGCTATAAAAGTTAATGGTAATACCTATATCATGCAGCAATGCAGCAGTTTCTAATAGCTTGCGATAGCCCTTGCGCAGTCCGTGCATAGGCATCCAGTTATCGAACATAGTCAAAGCTAAATCTCTAATGTGCAGGGAGTGAGTTACATCTGCGGTATAAAGGTGCAAAATATTATCGCGGCTGCGTTCTAATATATTACGTGCTACTAAGGGCTGACCAGTAGTTTCAGAATAGAATTTAAAGAACAGTCCTTCGCGTAGGCCACAGCCAGAGGAGATAATCTTACTAGCACCTGTTGTTTCCAGTAAGCAGTTGATAATATTGCTGCCTGCAAGAATGATATCGCTGCGCTCACTACTAAGACCAGAAATTTTTTTGCGCTGTTCTAAATTTGTGGTACGCAGCTTGGAGAAGAAATCGCGGAAAATTTGTAAAGAAAGAGAATAATTGTGAATTTTGGTCATGGGATATTTGCGAGAACGTTGGATAATTTTAGCAACGGTACGAGCTGTACCGCCAACGCCGATGAGTGGCAGATTCTTTTGCTTAAGCCAAGGATACTGCTCCAAATTTTTCATAATGAAGGCAGTCATTTCTGCATAGATTGCAGGTGTCATCTCGTTGCGTGATTTGAACTTATCCGTTGTATTTACAGCACCAAATTTTAAGGATACGCTTTCTACAATCCTACGATTTTTAAAGTAAATAAGCTCGGTACTGCCGCCACCAAGGTCAAAAATAATGCCATTGGCTACATCAAGTGTATTAATTACACCTAAATAGCTATAATAGGCCTCTTCCTTACCGCTGATAATTTGCAGTTTAATACCTGTTTCTCTAGTAACAAGGTCTACCAGCTCCTGACCATTGGTGGCATTACGGATTGCTGCTGTAGCAACAGCAATAATGGTATCCGCATGATATATTTTGCACATATAGGCAAAGCTTTTCATGGTCTCAACTGTTGATGTAAAGGCAGCTTCAGTGAGTATGCCCTTTTCGTTTACCTTTTGGCTAAGGCGCAGTGCTTCCTTTTGATTGTACACCATATTATAGGCGCCGGATTTATACATGTGGCTGATAACTAGGCGTGCCGAATTGGAGCCTATGTCGATAATTGCAATTCTTTCCATCTTCTCACCTCATTATATTACTTATTAAGCAAAAAACAGGAAAATCCTGCACTATTAGCGTAAAATCAATGTAAAATTGTTAAATCCATGTATAATCAACGCATTAACGCAGGACTTTTGCTATGAAATAAAGAATATATAAATAATGAGATAAATTTTAGGAGGATAATTATGAAGCGCAAGTTGTACACTACCTTTGCTGCCATTCATTTGGGATCTGAGATGATAAGCATGCAGATTACTGAATATCGCAGTATAGACGTGTTTAAGGTTGTGGAGCGCTGTAATAGACGTATTCGTTTAGGCGAGGCAACCTTTAAAAATAAAGTAATTCCTTATAATTTAGTAAACGAGATTTGTGAAATTTTATATGGCTTTAAGATGCTGATGGAGGAGTTTGGTGTTGAGGAATACACACTGCAGGCTACTACAGCAGTACGTGAGGCTCGTAACCAAATCTTCCTTTTGGATCAGATATACTCTCGTACAGGACTTGTTGTTGATGTTGTAGATATGCCTCAGGAAATTTATACCAAGTATGTGGCTATTCGCAATACCTTGAAAAATGAAAAAATCAGCAGTGATCGTGACGGTATGCTGATGATGGATATTTCTTCTGGTGGTCTTGGCATTACTATGATTCAGGATGACAAGATTAAATATCAGGAAAACTTTCATGTAGGCATTATTCGTGTCAAAGAAAGCTTTTCTCGCAACCGTCGTGAAAGCATGCACTTTAATAAGGCACTGACCGAGTTTTTGTCCAGCACGGTTGGTCCTGTCCGCTCAGAGCTGAAGCAGGAAAGCGTGCATTATATGGTGCTTTCAGGAACTGAAACAGAGCTTTTGATGAAGATGCTAGGACGTGAGGAGCGTCAGCGGGTGCATCGTATTAAGGCAGAGGACTTTCATGAGTTTTTCAAAAAGATTCGTCAATTTAATTTAGCACAGCTTATTAAGGTATACGATATTCCTGAGCATGTAGCAGAGCTTGTACTGCCTACAAGTCTTTTGTATGAGCAATTACTGAACCTGATTCCTGCAGAGGAAATCATTATTACTGCGGATCGCTTTATTGATGGTATGCAGCTGCTGCATATTGGTAGAAAAACAAGTCCTGAGCTGATAAGAAGCTGGGAGCAAGAGCTTATTAGCTTATTCCATAGCATTGGTGAGCATTATAATTTTGATAAGAAGCATGCTCAGCAGGTTGAGCGTATGGCGTTATATATCTTTGATAAGGTTGCCAAGGACTTTGGTATGGGTGCCCATGAGCGTTTGCTGCTTAGAGGTGCCTGCCTGCTCCATGATGTAGGTAAATATTTATGTATGCGTAGCCATTCCATCTATACATATCAGCTGATTATGGCAACAGATATTATAGGCTTTAGTGAATGGGATAAGCAGATTATTGCATTAACAGCCTACTATCATGCTAATAAGCTATTTGATGAAAGTAATAAGCGTGCACCTATAGTAGAAAAGGCACAAATTGCTCTAGTAGCTAAGCTGGCGGCAATTTTGAGATTGGCAGATGCAATGGACCGCAGCTATCAGCAAAAGATTAGAAGCTGTTCCATCAGCATTAAGGATAACACTATGACCATTACTGCAGAATGTAAACAGGATTTGGCTCTTGAGCTATGGACCTTTGAGGATAAATCAGCATTTTTTGAAGAAGTATACGGTATTGAACCAATTTTAGAACGGGTGAAGCAATGATGACGAATATAGATCTTAACAATCCTGAATATTTTTATAATCGAGAACTTAGCTGGCTGAAATTTAATTTGCGTGTATTAAAGGCTGCCACTGTTAAGGAAACTCCTCTTTTGGAGCGTTTAAAATTTATTGCTATTACTGCATCAAACTTGGATGAATTCTTTATGGTCAGAGTAGCAGGCTTATGGAATAGCTATGATAGTGGTGTGGAAAAGCGCGATGCTTCTGGCTTAAGTGTTAAGGAGCAGCTGGACGAGATTTCTGAGTCTGCACATGAGCAGGTACGTACTCAAATGAAGTATCTGCTGGCATTGATGAAGGAAATGAAGGAGGTTGGCCTTGTATTTAAGCGCGTGGACGATTTGAGTGATGAGGGTAAGCAATGGCTTGAAGAATACTATAGAGAGATTGTATATCCTGTGCTTACTCCCATGGCTGTAGATGCCTCTAGACCTTTCCCTTTCCTTGCTAATAAAACCTTGAATCTGGCTGTGGAGCTGGTAAATAATGACGGTGAGCATAGCATGGGACTAATTCAGGTTCCATCTGTATTAGACAGGATTACTGAGGTTCCTACAGAGGACAAGCGTGTCTTTGTCTTCTTAGAGGATATTATCATTAGCCATTGTCAGGATGTTTTTCAAGGCTGCCAGATTTTGGACGTCGTGCCTTTTAGAGTAACTCGTGATAGTGACCTTGACTTAGATGATGAGGATTCTGTTGACCTGATGAAGGAGGTTGAGGAGTCCTTAATGAAGCGTAAGCGTGGTGCTGCTGTACGCTTAGAAATCTATAAAACTAATAATGGTCGTATCAAAAAGTTTTTAGAGTCTAATCTTGATGTAACCGATATGGAGGTTTATGAAATAAATGGCCCATTGGATGCAACCTGCTTCTTTAAATTTACAGGTATGCATGGTATGTGGCCTTGGCTTCACGAGCCCTTTGTTCCGCAGCGTCCCTTAGAGCTGCCTGATGATGAGGACCTGTTTGCAGCAATTCGTCATAATGATATTTTGCTGCACCATCCCTATGAAAGCTTTGATCCTGTCGTTAAGCTGATTAATGACGCAGCTGATGACCCTAAGGTTTTGGCAATTAAGCAGACACTTTATCGTGTCAGTGGTAATTCTCCCATCGTTGCAGCGTTGGCAAGAGCGGCAGAAAACGGCAAGCAGGTTACAGTTTTAGTAGAGCTGAAGGCTCGCTTTGATGAGGAAAATAATATTTTGTGGGCACGTCGTTTGGAGAAGGCTGGCTGCCATGTAATCTATGGCTTGGTAGGTCTTAAGACTCACGCTAAGATTATTCTGATTGTTCGCCGTGAATCCAATGGTATTAAACGCTATTTGCATCTTGGCACAGGTAACTATAATGATAATACTGCTAAATTGTATACTGACTTGGGCCTGATGACTGCCAATGATGAGTTTGGTAGTGATGCTTCTGCCTTCTTTAACCTGTTATCTGGTTATTCTGAACCTCCTGTATGGAATAAGCTGGTAATGGCTCCGTTGGGATTAAGAGAAAAAATTTATTCTCTTATCGATAATGAAATTAATATGGTTAAGCTAGGCAAGGGTGGTCATATTATTGCCAAAATGAACTCCCTTATTGACCAACCGGTTATTCAAAAGCTGTATGAGGCTTCTATGGCGGGCGTACAGATTGAGCTTATTGTTCGCGGTATTTGTGGCCTGCGTACAGGTATAGAAGGTGTAAGCGAGAATATTACGGTTCGTAGTATTGTTGGCAGACAGCTGGAGCATAGCAGAATCTTCTGGTTCGCCAATGGCGGTGAAGAGCAGTTGTACTTATCAAGTGCAGACTGGATGCCGCGTAACCTCAATGACCGTGTTGAGCTGTTCTTCCCTGTTGAAGCAGAGGAGCATGTACAGCGTATTAAGGCACTGCTTGATTTGTATCTGCGTGATAATGTAGGTGCTTTTATGATGCAATCCAATGGTACATATCGCAGAGTGACTAATAAGGCAGAGCAGGTTAGCGCACAAAGCACTTTGTATGAAATGGCACTTTTGGCAGCAACTGCTGATAAGGTTCCTATGGAGCAAAGATTACAGCCTATGTATAGCCGTCGTTAATATAGTTAATTAATTAGACAATTAATAACTTTTATTGCTAATAGTAGGTGGTATTGTTATAATAATAGCACAATATGAGGAGGAAAAATAATGAGTACTTTAGCTGTTACTATTAATTATAACTGCCATTATGGCTTTGTAGAATATGATGAAATTACTAAGAAAGTAGCTGTTCACTTAAATGTAGCAGAGGCAAGAGCTGCTGTGGAAAAATTTTTGGCAACCCCTATGACTCTGGATGCTCCCTTGGGTGAATCCATTCGCGACTTTGTTACCACTACTGTTGAGCCTCTGGCTAGCGTAAAGGCGTTCCAATTGGCAATGACACGTTTGTGGGGTAAAACCGGCGTGCGTGTTGAATGGAGCATGCCCTCCGGTATGGCTGAAAAACTAGCTCCTGTAGTAGATTAATCTTACAAAAAATTCCTGTCTGTATGGCTTGATACGGGCAGGAATTTTTTCTTGCTTGTAATAAGATAACAAGTATTGTATAATAACTCTGTTAGAGACGTTGCTGCAAAGCTGTTTTCTAGCAAATTTAATATGGTTCCGTAGCTCAGTAGGATAGAGCAACCGCCTCCTAAGCGGTAGGTCGCCAGTTCGACTCTGGCCGGGATCACCAATGAAAAGCCGCTCCCAGACTAGGTTTGGGGGCGGTTCTTGTTATATTTTGGTTGTAATTGTATGAGACGTTACTTTATTGTTAACAGTTGTGAGGATGCGTGTACTACTTACTTAGGCTGCTTTAAAGATTAGCTGACTAAAATATAAAACAAAGTAGTAATTATTCTATTTAAGATTATAATATCTAGTTAGTTTACTTGACAATAGCGATATAATATATTATTGTTTTTATTAAATAAGTGACGCTATAGTCAGTGAAAAATTACTTTAGCAGCTTGATTTATATAGTCATAGGTCTGCTAAAAACATATGAAGGCGGAGATTTATATGCTTAATTACTATAAGGATTATGCTTATTTAGGCGTGCAATATACCGGTGTTGCTCATCGTTACGGCGTGAACGGCAAAATTTCTGGTAATATGGCAGCATTGTCCGAGCTTAGAGATTGTGCTGTTGTTGTTCACGGTCCTGTGGGCTGCGGTTTTCATTATCGTTATTCTATGCGTAGCAGCTTTAGTCCCTACTATAATTTAGAGTCTACAGCTCTTAATAATAGTGATGTTGTGTTTAGTGGTGAGGGCAAGCTGCGAGAAACCTTAAAGCGCGTTTTAGATAGACAGCCGGAGATGATTGCTGTTGTTTCTACCTGTGTTGCCGATGTTTTGGGTGAGGATGTGCAGGGTATAGTGAATGATTTTGCTAGCCATAATGCTTTGGGAAAAACTAAGAAGATTATTACTGTTAATTCTGAGGTTTTTTCTCATCCTGATAAGATTTCCTTTATGAAGCGTTTGAAGGAACGTGTTTGGAATAACGGAAATAAAAATATTAAAAGCGATGCGCAGTTTTGCGGCTGTGGCTTTATTGAAGTGCTTAATACATTGGTAGATCAGGTTATGGAGTACCAGCCCGTTGTACCTAACTCTGTAAATTTGGAAAGCTTTGCCTGGGGCTATGGCGGCACAGAGAAGATGCAGGGCGTTATTGATATGCTGCAAAGGATTGGTATTACAGTTAATACTATTTTGCCAACAGGTGGCTATGAACAGATACGTACTGCACCTAGAGCCCAGCTTAATGTAGCAAGGCGTATTCGTTGGGCTCAACGTATGCAAAACCGCTTTGGTACGGAGTACGTGCATTTTCCGAATTTAGGTGAATGGGCTGGCGTAAAAGGTATTGAAGAATTTTATTGTAAAATTGCAGAACATTTTGATAAAGAATATGTAGCTAAAAAAATTATTGCAGAAGAATTTGCTAAGCATGAATATGATATTGAAGCCGCTAAAAGACATTTAAGCAGCTTTTCCTATGGCTTGGTAACCTCAGTTATCAGCGAAATTCCTGATACCATAGAGCTTTATGAGCAGGAATACAGAATGCCGCTAAAATTTATTGCGTTGATGCTGCCAGAAAGCTATCAGGCAGAGGCTCGTCTTGATGATGCTACTATGGAAAAAATGTTCCAAAATATTAAGGATACTATTAATGCAACAGGAACTAAGGCTGTTTTTATGCTTAATCCTACAGAAAAAGAATTGCTGGAGGCTGCAAGTAAGGTTGATTGTTTAGTTGGCAACGGCCTCTTGCGCATCAAAAATCTGAACACTCCTTGTCTGGCTAGCAATGCAGAGGTACGATATCTTGATTTTGCTAATTATGCAAAAGCGCTTCATAATATGGCATTGCAGGTTGGTAAGGGTGCAGGAACTAGCAAGCTTTTATGGCATTTGCTAGATATTAATAAAGAATATTATCCCATTACTAATGATGCCAATGCTTTAGCAAGTCGTGAGATGTGGTCTCGTATGTGGAGGAAGAGATGAAACCAGTACATGGATGTTATTTGTTTGGTGTATATAGAGCCTGTGTTGGCATTAAGGATGCTGTAATTTTATTTCACTCTATTGCAGGCTGTCATATAGGTACATTAATGATGCACTTGAATAATGATTTAGAAAATGTACATCAGGGCTGCTCTGTAGTTTATGAGCAGGATATTGTTTTTGGTGGTCAAAAGCAGCTTGGCAAGGCTTTGCAAAATGTAAAGGAGCTTTATCCAGAGATGAAGCTTTTAATTGTCATTAGTGGATGCATTCCCAATATGATTGGTGATGATGCTGATGCGGAAATTGCAAGAGCTGAGCTTAATGTTCCTGCTATTCATATTGCTGCTGCAGGTACTGATGGCAGTGAGCAGGATGGGTTTAAATCTGCTTTAGTAAGACTTACAGAGCTCATAGAGCCTGCACAGGAGCTACAAGAAGGTTTGATTAATGTATGGGGCGTATCAGAGGATGACCCACGTATGACAGCTGATTTAATTGCCCTACAGAAGCTGGTAGGCAGTAAAGTAAAACTGCAATATCTTGGTGCAGCGTGCAGCCTTGCAGAGCTTAAAGCTGCTGCTAAAGCGGAGCTAAACATAATTTTTGGCGGGCATTTAGAGCTAGCTCAGCAGCTTGAGGAGCGCTTTGGTACTCCTTATATTATGGCAGACTATCCTTATGGCTTATCAGGAATGATTTCGTTGCAGCAGCAGATTACAGAGCATCTGCCGTATTTGGACTATACTGAACAACAGCAGGCTGCGGTATCGTGTTTGCGTTCAGAGCTAAAGAAGGCAGCATATTATCTTAATTTTATGTATGGCATTCCCGTAGCCATTATTGGTGATAAGGCCAGGTCTGCAGGAATGAAGCATTTTCTTAGTGAAGAGCTGGGAATGAAGGTAGTATTCTTCAATGATGATTGCCAGGCGGATTTGGCTGATTGCTGCGAAAAAATTAAGGACAGCAATGCTGTACTTCTCTTTGGTTCTTCTTTTGCGCGTGGCATTGCTAATGAACTAGGAATACCACTTATTCCCTTATTTTATCCTGTTTTTGACCAAATAGTTTTAGGCTATAAGCCTTTTATTGGTGTTGAAGGCGTATTAAATATTATTGAGGTCATTGTTAATAGCTTTATGCAGCAAAAGCACAAGCCACATGGAAATTTTGCTCAAATTAGCAAAGAATTGGAATGCGGGGGGAAGCAAGATGAAGTCTAATATTTATAAGCATCCTTGCTTTGGTGATGATTGTCATACCTATGCCAGAATTCATCTTCCTATTGCGCCTGCCTGTAATATTCAATGTAATTATTGTTTGCGTAAATTTGACTGCGTAAATGAAAGCCGCCCCGGTGAGCGCAGATGAGGCAGCAGAGCTTTGTATAAAGGCGTGTGCAAAGCTACCTAATCTGACCATTGCAGGGATTGCCGGACCAGGTGATGCCTTAGCTAATTTTTCAGCAGTATATGAGGCTTTGTCTAAGATTAGAGAAAAGCAGTTACCAATAGAATTTTGTCTGTCCACTAATGGATTGCGTTTGCCAGAATATTTGCCACAGCTACTAGAGTTAGGTGTAAAATATTTAACCGTAACTGTTAATGCTGTAGATGTAGAGGTAGGAAGTAAAATTTATGACCATGTTGTATGGAATGGTCAAGTGCTGCAAGGTAAAGAGGCCTTTATGGTATTGAGTAAAAATCAGCTAGAAGGCTTAGAGGCTGCTGTTAAGCAGGGTATGGTCTGCAAGGTAAATACCATTATTTTGCCAGGGATAAATGATGAGCATATTCCCGAGGTTGCCCAAAAGGCTGGCGAGCTGGGCTGTTATATGCAAAATCTGATTCCGGTCATTAGTGTGGCAGGTACTAGTTTTTTTGAGCTGCCTAAATTAAGACCTGGATCTATTCGTCTCCTGCGTGAGGAATGCAGTCGTTATATTAAACAGATGCAGCATTGTCAGCGTTGCAGGGCAGATGCTGTGGGAACATTGTTACAGCGTTGCACAACCAGTGATTTACTGTAGCTGTCAATAATGAAAGTAGAAGAACCTGCTGTAAGTTTGAGCTTAGCCTTTAGGGTAAATATATAAAGTCTATAAGCTCTGGCTTAAGCGTTGTAGGGAATAATTCATATGCTTTACATAAATTGAAAATTTTACATTGTATTTACGTTAAATGTATCAAAAAATGCCTCCTAGACCATTGCCTAACCTTATTACACATGCTATAATAGCTGTGGCCTAAAAGTAAATAATTGAGGTATAGGCTCATAATAGGGTTGAGCGTTTCTACCAACTACCATAAATGGTTGACTACCTGATTTTTAATAATCTAGGGGTTAACCATATTTTTTTGCTTGGAGGAATTTGTATGCTATATGATGTAATTATTATCGGTGCTGGCCCTGGCGGTATTTTTTCTGCCTACGAGCTGACAAAAAAGGCTCCGGACTTGAAGGTAGCTGTATTTGAATGTGGCAATGCATTACATAAACGCCGTTGCCCGATTGATGGAAAAAAGATTAAATCCTGTATTAATTGTCCCAGCTGCTCTATTATGAGTGGTTTTGGTGGTGCAGGTGCTTTTTCTGATGGTAAATATAATATTACTAATGATTTTGGCGGTACATTGTACGAATATATTGGTAAAGAAGAGGCTATGAATTTAATGCACTATGTTGATGCTATCAACATGGAGTTTGGCGGCGAGGGCACTAAGCTGTATTCTACTGCAGGCACAAAGCTGAAGAAGCGTTGCATGCAAAACGATTTGCATTTATTGGAGGCATCTGTTCGTCATCTTGGCACTGATAAAAATTATGTTGTTTTAGAGCATATTTATGATTATTTGAAGGATAAGGTGGATTTTTTCTTCAATAAACAGGTTGATACCATTTCTGTAGCTGATGACGGCTATTGTGCTGTTTGCGGTGCAGAGCGCTATGTTGGCAAAAAGTGCATTGTTTCTGTAGGACGTAGTGGCAGTAAATGGATGGAACGCATCTGTAAGGAATTGGCAATTCCTACAAAGTCTAATCGTGTGGATCTTGGTGTACGTGTAGAGCTTCCAGCAGAGATTTTTTCTGAGCTGACGGACGAGCTGTACGAAAGCAAGATTGTTTATCGTACACCTAAATACGGTGATATGGTGCGTACCTTTTGCATGAATCCTAAGGGAGCTGTAGTAAGTGAAAATACCAATGGTATTATTACTGTTAATGGTCATAGCTACGAGGACCCTGCACGTCAGACAGGTAATACTAATTTTGCTCTTTTGGTGTCCAAGCATTTTTCTGAGCCCTTTAAGGATTCTAACGGCTATGGTGAAAGCATTGCTAAGCTGAGCAATATGCTCGGCGGTGGCGTATTAGTGCAACGCTTTGGTGACCTTATTCGTGGTCAGCGCAGTACACCTAAACGTATGGAAGAATCCTTTACTGTTCCAACTTTAAGCGCCAGTCCTGGTGATTTGAGTTTAGTGCTGCCTAAACGTATTTTAGATGGCATTATTGAGATGATTTATGCTCTTGATAAGGTTGCCCCTGGTACTGCTAATGATGATACACTGCTTTATGGTGTAGAGGTTAAATTCTATAACATGGAGGTGGCTGTAGATAATAATTTAATGACTAAATATGATGGCCTTTATGTTATTGGTGATGGAAGTGGTATTACTCATTCTCTGTCCCATGCTTCTGCCAGTGGTGTTTATGTAGCGCGTCAGCTTGTAGAACAGCATTAATTATTAAAAACAGCGTGTGTACTGACAAGCTTGTCCTACATTTTCTAAGAATTAGAATATAAATGTGTCTAATTATATATAAATATCTATAAGGTGGAGGATCTGCTGTCTAGCATGGTATCGACATAATTAAAAGCTCAGGTAGTGTTTTTGCTACCTGAGCTTTTTGGTGATAAAGGAATTGATTTAAAGAAGCTGCTAAATATAAAAAAGAGTCTCGGTGTAATCGCCGAGACTCTTAGTGAATACTATATGGAGGCTTTGACGGTAATATTAAGCCATTGCTTATAAAGATAATAGCCAACTGCACCAGTAATAACCTCTGAAAGAGGAAAGGCAAACCAGGTATAGAAAAGGCCAAGATGGGATAAGAGCCAGAAAATAGGAATCAAGCAAAAAATCTGTCTTGTTATGGACAAGAGAGCGCTAGGGCGTGTGGCACCAATAGCCTGGAAAAATGTGGGATACATTAAGGCAAATACCTGAGGCACAAAGGATGTGGCGATGATGCGAAAGGCAGGTATGCCTATTTCTATAACCTTAGGGTCGTTGGAGAAAATTCCTAATAAATGCTGGGGAATCAGCTCAAAGGCTAAAATACCTACTGCCATAAAGGCGCTAGAAAAGAATATGGACTGCTTAATAATTTCCTGACAGCGATTATAGGCTTTGCGTGCGTTGTTATAGCTAAGAACAGGAATAATACAGGTTTCCATAGCCATAAAGGGAATAAAGAAGAAGGTTTGCAGCTTGTAGTAAAGTCCTAATACTGTCACTGCCTCGTCACAGAAGCCTGCTAAAATAATATTTAAAACAAGGATATAAAGTACAAAAAGCAGCTGCATTAATATATTGGGAAATGCTAGGTGCATAATGACCTTGATGTGGCGTATTTGTTCAAAAAAGGCAGGCGGTTTAAAGAAGGCTGTGTAGCCTGTGATACCTGCAGCAGCAATTTGACCAAAGATGGTAGCAATTGCAGCACCAGTGATACCAAGAGCAGGAATAGGTCCCCAGCCAAAAATAAGCAGTGGATCTAGCAGGATATTTATAACAGCACCTGCAATTTGTGCTGTCATAGGGGTGCGCATATTTCCTCTAGCCTGATGAATTTTGGTAAAGATACTTTCTAGAAATAGCGGTAAGCTGCCTATACATACGATATAGCCATAGGTAAGAGCATAGTCTCTGCTAGTGGGTGATGTAAGACACATATTGACAAAATATTCTAGAAAAAGAGCAATGAAGAGGCTAAAAAGTGCCCATAGACCTACGGCTAATGCGATACCTGTACCTGCAGCCTTGCGTGCTGTTTGAAGACGATTTTTGGCGTAGCAGGCAGCGAGTAGTGTATTTACGCCAATACCTGTGCCAACTGATAAGGCGATAGTTGTATACTGGATTGGAGCTATGGCAGAAAGAGCTGCTAAGCTCTCGCCAGAAAAGAGACCGATATAGTAGCTGTCAACAATATTGTAGAGTGCCTGAATAAGCTGGGCCAGCATAACTGGTGGAGCAAGGCGGATAATGATTTTGCTTATTTTTTCTGTACCGAAAAAATGGCTTTCGTTTTCATTAGCCATATTAGTGGTCTCCTTTCATGCTAGTTTATGAGTCATATAATATATAAGGTATCATAATTATAAGCCATTTTATAGCAGAGTCAAGGGAGTTAAGCTAAATCAGTGTAATAGAAAGGTAAAGTTTTCCTCTGTAAAGATAATTTTTGAGCTAAAGTCAATCAAGCTGATGCCTAATTTACAAAAGTAGTGGATACGTACGGTTATTCTTTGCAATAGATATTTTACTAGAAGCTTGCAATTAGCAGGTGTATGAAAAAAGACCTCTAACTACCGCTAGAGGTCTTATAGCATCATATTTAATTATGCTTTTGCCATCCACAGACCATGGAGGTTGCAATATGCATAAACAGCAATTGCTTTATCGTCTTCAGTCAGAGCAAAGGTTACTGCAGGCTTTTCACCGGGATGCATTACCTTACGTTGGCCACCTTTTTCAGTTTCCAGATATACCCAGGGAATATAGTGTTCTTCTACCATGGGATGCTCTACACTGCCAACTGCAACATGCACCAGATTACCTTCTACAGTGATTACAGGTACATGTTTTTCTTGAGCTGCGTCAACAGTATTGGGCTTCAGCTCGGTCATTTTTTCGCCGCAGCATACCAAGGGAACCTTGGCGTCAAATACCATACCTACGATGTTGCCACAATGCTTGCAGATGAAAAATTTACGTTCTGCCATTTTGTTCACTCCTTTGTTGTTATTAATCATTATCTTTGAATGGATTTACTTAATTGCAATCCTGTTCAATACTTTAATACTATTATAGCGTATTTTCAGAAATTTATCAGCAGTTTCACAAATACTTTGCAAACATATAGCTGAAAGATTTATTAACATTTTATGTATTAAGTTGTAATAATGACCTTGATAATTGTATTATTGCAAATAATAGAAAAATACTTTATACTGAGTAGTGAATAAGTATGATGTATGATATGCTCGAGGACTATGAAAAGGAGGAGATATTGTGTCTAAGCATGAATTTACTAATGTGCGTGTACCTATTGAGAAGGATAATCCTGCAATCCAACGCTTAGAGTTCAAGTGCATTAAATGTGGTGCCTGCAAAGCAGTTTGCACTAATGAAATAGGTGTATGTGGCACCTATGATTTGGCTAAAACAGGTGATGTTCCTGTATGTGTTTATTGCGGTCAATGTGCTAATGTTTGTCCTGTTGATTCTATTACTGAAAAGGTAGAGGCCTATGAGGTTTTAGAGGCTATTAATGACCCAGAAAAAATTGTTGTTGTTAATACATCTCCATCTGTACGTGTTTCTTTAGGTGAAGAGTTTGGCATGGCTGATGGAAGCTTTGTAGAGGGCAAAATGGTTGCACTGCTGCGTAAGCTGGGCGTGGATTATGTTTTAGATACATCCTTTGCTGCAGATATGACCATTGTGGAGGAAGCAAGTGAGCTAGTTGAGCGTATTACTGAAGGCAAGCTGCCTTTGCCTCAGTTTACTAGCTGCTGCCCCGCATGGGTAAAATTTGCGGAAATCTATTATCCTGAAATGTTACCACATATTTCCACTGCTAAAAGTCCCATTGGTATGCAGGGACCTACTGTAAAGACCTATTTTGCTAAGAAGATGGGGATTGACCCTAAAAAGATTGTTAATGTAGCCTTAACACCCTGTACTGCTAAAAAGTTTGAAATCCGTCGTGAGGAAATGTGTGACGCAGGAAAATACCTTGGCATTGAGGAGCTACGTGACATGGACCATGTTATTACTACTCGTGAGGTGGCAATGCTGGCTAGAGATGCAGGTATTGATTTTGCTGCCTTGGAGGATGATTCCTTTGATAAGCTGATGGGTGAGGCTAGTGGCGCTGCTAAGATTTTTGGTAATACTGGCGGTGTAATGGAGGCTGCTATTCGTACAGCCTATGCTTATATTACTAATGAACCTGTTCCTGTGGATTTGCTCAAGCTGGAGCTTGTACGTGGCTTGGAGGGCATAAAGGAAGCAACTGTCAAGGTTAAGGATTTGGAGATTAAGGTTGCTGTAGTTTATGGTACTGCCAATGCTCGCAGACTGATTGAAAAAATTAAAGCTGGTAAAGCTAATTACCACTTTGTAGAGGTTATGACCTGTCCTGGTGGCTGCATTGGTGGCGGCGGTCAGCCCAAGGATAGAGAATATAAGGGCGATGCACTGCGTGCTAAGCGTATAGCAGGCTTGTATAAAAATGATAGCGAGCTACCGATTCGTTTGAGCCATGAAAACCAAGAGCTTATTGCTATGTATAAGGAGTTTTATGGTAAGCCCTTGAGCGAGCTGGCTGAGGCTATGCTGCACACAAGCTATCACGACTGTAGTGAGCTGTTGGGAGATAGCGAGCCTGTAGCAGTGGAAGTGGCTCCTGCTGCAGAGCCTAAGGCTGCTGCTAAGAAATATCGCTGCAAGGTGTGTGGCTATATTTATGAGAGTGACCAGCTGCCCGCAGATTTTGTATGTCCTGTATGCAATAAGGGTGCAGAATTCTTTGAAGAAATCTAATTAAATAAAAAAATAATGGGTACAAGGCGAATGATGGAATAATCAAACGCTTTGTACCCATTTTCTTATTTCAAGGGAATGTCGCCTACACCATTTAAGATGATGGAGGGTTGGTAGGAAAAGTCTTGAATATTTTCCAAGGTGCTTACACCTGTAAGCACTAGTCCTGTCATCAGGCCGCTTTCCATACCTGCTACAATATCAGTATCCATTCTATCGCCAATCATTGCAGCATCCTCGGAGTGGACGTCTAATAGACGCAACCCGGTACGCATCATTAAAGGATTGGGTTTACCAACGTAGTAGGCCTTCTTGCCTGTTGCCAGCTCAATAGGAGCAACAAGTGCGCGACATGCAGGAATGATGCCCCAGTCGGATGGTCCGGTAAGGTCGGAGTTGGTAGCGACAAGGCGTGCACCCTTGTTAATAAGGCTAACTGCCTTTAGAATCATGTTGTAGTTATAGGTATTGGTTTCACCAACCACAACGTAATCAGGATTAACGTCGTTCATTGTAATACCCATATCGTATAGAGCATTCACAAGGCCAGGTGCGCCAATGACGTAGGCGCTGCACCCAGGAGCCTGAGAATGAATAAATTTAGCAGTTGCTAAGGCACTAGTATAGAAATGGCTTTCATCAACATCAAGTCCCATGCGTGCCAGCTTTTGCTGTAGCTCTCTAGGGCTACGTTCGCTGGAGTTAGTCAGGAAGAGAAAGCTTTTATTTTCATTATATAACCAATTTACAAATTCTTTTACACCATCTAAAAGCAGGTTTCCGTGGTAGATAACACCATCCATGTCACAAATAAAGCCTTTTTTAGAGCGAAGCTCTTCTAAACGTTCTTCATTGAGTATGATTTTGTTCACGATTACACCTTTCCTTTCTTATGTCTACAACTTAATTATGCAGAATAAGCATAGCTTTTGCAAGGTAAAAAACTAGAATTTACAAAAAATATACAAAGCAGTTAAATGCTGCTTACTCAATATTTGCATTAAAAATAAAGTTGTGTAGGGCTAAGAAAATTGATTGCTATAGATGATTGTTTACATATATGAAGAATTATTATCGTTACGAAGTAATATTAACAAAAGTCTTATACTTTTTTTATTTACATTAGCTGACTTTATAACTATTGTGGTGTATAATACCAAAAACGAGAAAAATGTTTTGGTATTATAAAGGGAGTAGCTGGCATAGGTATTTGTTGCCTGTGTATACATTGTCGTCAAGACGATTACATATAGTAATCCGGCTTTGTAAGTAAATGGCGAGACTTTGTTGTAAATTATTTTATTATTTGCGGCAGGGCTCGCTTTTTTTGCGCTATTGCCGGGTGAGGAGGATTTTTTTATGAGTGTGTATGGTTTGAAAGATGAAGAGGTACGAAAGTCACGAGAGGAATTTGGCAGTAACGGTTTGAGTCAACCGCCAAGAGAATCCTTTTGGCAAAAGCTGTTAGGAAATTTTCAGGACCCTATTATCAAGATATTACTTTTAGCATTGCTTGTGAATGTTGTTTGTGTATTTCGTGGTTATGGTGACTGGTATGAGGCTGGAGGAATTTTTCTTGCTATTATATTGGCTACCATGGTTTCTACTTTTTCTGAGTATAACAATGAAAATGCCTTTCAAAAGCTGCAGGAGGAGGCAAGCCGTATTACCTGTCGTGTTTGGCGTAATGGTAAGCTGGTAGAGCTTCCTATAGATGAACTTGTTGTTGGCGATGCCATTGTTTTGGAAACAGGCGATAAGATTCCTGTTGATGGTGTGCTTTTAGAGGGTGTTGTCAAGCTGGATCAGGCTGCTCTGAATGGTGAAAGTGAAGAGGCTGAAAAGCTGGCAGCTCCTAAGGGCTTTGTATGGCCTAAGGAGGTTGATTTCCTTGATGAGCATTGTCTTTATCGCGGCAGTGTAGTTGTTGAGGGTACAGGCATTTTAGAGGCTCGTCAGGTAGGTGATAACTCTGTTTATGGTAAGCTGACCCAGGAGCTGAAGGATGATGACCGTGATAGCCCGTTAAAGCTGAAACTTAAGCATTTGGCCAATACTATCAGTAAATTTGGCTATGTAGGTAGTGTGTGTATTGCACTTGGCCTAATGCTGCATCGTATGCTGCTGGCAGGCGGTTGGGATGCTTATATGGCTAACCTTGATATTGTGTTAGCAGATTTAGTACAGGCCGTTATTCTGGCTGTTATCATTATTGTAATGGCAGTTCCTGAAGGTCTGCCGTTGATGATTGCTATAGTTTCTTCTCTGAATATGCGTAAGATGCTGGACGATAAGGTGTTAGTACGCAAGCTGGTTGGCATTGAAACTGCAGGTAGCCTAAACCTGCTGTTTACTGATAAGACAGGCACTATTACTAAGGGTAAGCTAGAGGTTATGCGTTTCCTTAATGGTAAGGGTGAAGAGTTTAGCAGCTTTGAGGCTTTGCCTGGACCTATTCAACAGATGGTTTATGAAAATGTTGCCTTAAATACTTCTGCTTCTATTAGCCAGGGACAGCTTGTTGGCGGTAATATGACCGAGGTTGCTTTAAACAACTATGTAGGCAGCTTTAAAGGAAGTCTGCCTAAGCGTCTTGATTTTATTCCCTTTAATAGTACAGCTAAGTGCTCCTATGCTAAGGTTCAGGGAGAGGGCTGCTCCTATAGACTGGTTAAGGGTGCTCCTGAAAAGCTGCTACAGAAGGCAGCCTATTACTATAATAGTGAGGGTCAAAGGGAACCTTTAACAGATGAGATGAAGGAAGTCCTTGATAGACGTATGCTGGAATACGCCGGACAAACCATGCGTCTTTTGGCGTTATGCTGCTATAAGGGTAATTTTGAACCTATAGATGGCAAAACTCCCTGGGAGCAGGGTGGCGTACTGAGCCTTGCTGGTATTGTTGCTATTCGTGATGATGTACGTCCTGAAGCTGTAGAAGCAATTGATGCAGTACAAAAAGCTGGTGTACAGGTTGTTATGATTACTGGTGACCGTAAGGAAACTGCAGTTGCTATTGCTAAATCAGCAGGTCTTTTACGTAATGATGAAGATTTGGCGTTGACCTCTGGTCAGCTGGCTAGCCTTAGTGATGAAGAGGTTAAGGAGCTGCTGCCTCGACTGCGTGTTGTTGCCAGAGCTTTGCCTATGGATAAATCTCGTTTAGTTCGTTTATCTCAGGAGCTGAACCTAGTTGTTGGTATGACTGGTGACGGTGTAAATGACTCTCCGGCATTGAAAAAAGCTGATGTTGGCTTTGCAATGGGCAGCGGTACTGAGGTTGCTAAGGAGGCTGGCGATATTGTTATTCTAGATGACAATTTCCTCAGCATTAAGAAGGCAATTTTATATGGTAGAACCATTTATCATTCAATTTGTAAGTTTATCACCTTCCAGCTGAGCATCAACTTCTCTGCTGTAGCAATTAACTTTATCGCACCCTTTGTTGGTATCGAAAAGCCCTTAACTATTACCCAAATCCTGTGGATTAACTTAGTTATGGATACCTTAGCAGCATTGGCCTTTGGTGGTGAGCCTGCCTTGGAGCAATATCTGACAGAGCCTCCTAAAAAGAGAAGTGCGCCTATTGTTAGTAAAAAAATGTTAATCAGCATTTTTTCTAGTGGTATATATATTACTTTCTTGGCGCTGGCATTCTTTAAATGCCCCTTTATTACAGAGCGCTTCCGCGCAGGAATTGATGATATTTATCTGTACACAGGCTTCTTCTGTACCTATATTTTGTTAGCGGTAGCCAATGGCTTTAATGTTAGAGTTGATAACTGCCGTTTGTGGGAGCATCTGCAGATGAATAAGGGCTTTATTCAGGTTATGGCGCTGATTGTTTGCGTACAAATTGTCCTTACCTATGTTGGCGGACGTATTTTACGTACTGCACCGCTTAATATGGATGAATGGCTAACCGTAATTGGTTTATCTGTAACCATCATTTTTGTTGATATTATTAGAAAGCTTTTAACTAAATAAGCATAATAAGATTAAAAACTTCCGTATGAAAGTACGGAAGTTTTTTGTTATAATTAAAGAAAATCTTATATTATGCTGACAAAGGAGAAAAAATTTAGAAATATAATAAGGACTCATGCTTACGATGATAAATTTGTAAAGTAATTTCTTGAATAGCCTAGTGCTCTTTAAGCAAGCGCCCTTATTCACTGTATAATAATATGCTGGAGGTCTTATTATGGAAAGATTTTGTGATTTAGTAAGAGAAATAGAAAATTTTAAGCCGTTTAATGAACAGGAAGAAAAGGATAAAAGTGAGATATTGAGATATATTTCTCAAGCAGATAATGTTTTAGTAAGAGATAATAAAAATGCTCATATAACAGTTTCTGCATGGCTTCTAGATGAAACTCATAAATATGTATTAATGGCTTATCACAATATTTATAAATCCTGGGCTTGGCTAGGTGGTCATGCAGATGGGAATGGAGATTTAAAAGAGGTAGTACTTAAAGAAGTTGAAGAAGAAAGTGGTTTAAGTAATGTAAGATTTATAAAAGATGATATTTTTTCACTAGAAATATTGACTGTATCAGGACATGAGAAAAAAGGTGAATATGTTTCCTCACATTTGCACTTAAATATTACGTATTTGCTTGAAGCTGATAAAGCAGAAAACATTAGAATCAAGGAGGATGAAAATAGTAAAATAGGTTGGATTGACTTAAATAAGATAAATGAATATTCAACAGAAGCTTGGTTTATAGAGCGTATATACAATAAGTTGAATTCTAAAGTTAAGGCAGAAGGACTTTGCTGACAGTGGATGTATAATGTACTGTTTTGTATTTTTAAAGGCAAGGTAATGTCTTTAATAAAAAGTGCTTTTGTGATATATAGTTGATTTAATTTATAGAAGGCCGTTGGATTAATAATAGCCTTTAAAAATTTAAAGCTGCTTCTGAAAGCAGTATTGTACAGATAAGAAGTTCATAATAAACAGAAATCCTCATCCATAAAGTGATTAAATATTTAAAATATCTATATCACTTAGGATGAGGATTGTTTTTTACGTGTTATTCGGTTTTAGCTACGTCTTCTTTAGCAGCTTCTTTTTTAGGCTTCTTTTTATTGTAGCCTTGCATTACAGGTTCAATACCTTCCTTTACCCACAGCTCAATAGCGTCAGCCATTTCCTTCACAGCTTCGTCAATGGCGATTTTTTCTTCGCCCTGGAATGGGTGGAGTACGTGGCTGATTACAGCCTTATTGTTGCGAGCAGGATGACCGATGCCAACCTTGAAGCGAGGGAAGGCATCAGTTCCTAATTGTTCAGTAATATGTTTAATGCCGTTGTGTCCGCCAGCGCTGCCTTTGCGGCGTACACGCAGCTGACCTACGGGCATATCCATATCATCCTGAATAACGGCAATGTCTTCAGGGTCAATATGGTAGAAATTAGCATAAGCACTTACTGCAAATCCACTTAGATTCATATAGGTTGTAGGCTTGATAATGAAGACCTTTTCTGGCGCTCTGTATTCTGCACAGTTAGCGTTACGGTCTTCCTTGCCAAAGCTTACGCCCCAACGGCGAGCCAGCTCATCAGCTACCATAAAGCCGATGTTGTGGCGGGTGTTTTCGTATTCCTTGCCAATATTTCCTAATCCAACGATTAATTTCATTGATTACTCCTTTGTTGTAGTTCACTTATTGTAACGAAGGTGTATCCCTCGTTATGAAGTTTATCGATAATAATAGCAGTAGCCTGGATGGTTTGTTCACGAGAAGCAGCTCCTTTAGGACTGTCGCCGTCGTGAAGAAGAACGATGGCACCAGGCTTAGCAGCTTTAAGAACACGTTCAGAGATTACATCTACCCCGGGATTGGTCCAATCACGAGGAATGATGCTCCAGTTTACTGCTTGTAGTCCGGCACTGTGGATGGCGTCCATAACAGCCCAATCCTTAAAACCATGGGGAGGACGCATATAGCTTACTTTAGTGCTGGTAATATTCTCTAGCACATTTTTGCCAGTAGTAATGTTATCAGTAAGCTGCTCCTTGCTTAGCTTAAGTAGGTCCTGATGAATATAGGCGTGAAGTGCAATTTCATGACCATTATTTTTCAGCTGACGGACAAGCTCGGGATGCTTGGCTGCATTTTCAGCAACTAAGAAAAATGTAGCATGTACATTTTTTTCTTGAAGTAGCTTTAGAAGGTCATTGGTATAGGGTGGATAGGGACCGTCATCAAAGGTCAAAGCGATGACTTTATCCTTGGTGTCAATATTTGTCATAACAGGACCGTAAAAGCTATTTTCAGGAAGCACTGCCAAAAGCAGCAGTCCACCACCTAGTGTTAAACTGCTTATTGCTGCAGTAATAGCTATTTTTTTACTAATTTGTTTAAATTTGCCCAGCCACAGCAGATAAATGCTGAGGGTTGCCAGGGCTAAAAGAATATATATTATACGCATAGTCGGCATAAGAAAGGGCTTGCCAATGGCAAGCCCTTGTTAAATGTTCAGCTTATTTTTTAACGTCAAATAATTGGCTTACAGACCAGTCATTGTAGATACGCAGGATGGTTTCTGCCAGAATCGGAGCAATGGAAAGCACTTTGATTTTCGGGTGCTTTTTGGACGGTGCCAGAGGAATGGTGTTGGTTACAACCAGCTCGGTAATGTCAGATTGCGCAATACGGGTCAGTGCAGGATCGGTAAGGATCGGGTGAGTGCAGCAAGCATAAATTTCTTTTGCACCAAATTTCTTCAGAGCACGAGCTGCCTCAGTAAGAGAGCCTGCAGTATCAACCATATCGTCAACCATGATGCAGTTTTTGCCTTCAACGTTGCCAATCAGGTTCATAACCTCTGCTACGCCAGGTTCAGGACGACGTTTGTCGATAATAGCCAAGGGGCATTGGAGAATTTCTGCGAAGCCACGAGCACGGCTAACGCCACCCAGATCAGGAGATACAACAACCATATCATCCAGGTTTTTGTCTTTGATATATTTAGCCAGCAGCGGGCCGCCAGGCATATGATCAAAAGGAATGTTGAAGAAGCCTTGAATTTGAGCTGCATGCAGGTCAATGGTTACAACACGGGTAATACCGGATGCTTCCATCAGATCAGCCATCAGCTTAGCAGTGATAGGCTCACGACCGCGAGCTTTACGGTCTTGACGAGCATAGCCATAGTAAGGAATTACTGCGGTAATATGTTCAGCAGAAGCACGTTTGAAAGCATCAGCCATAATCAGGAGCTCCATAACGTTATCGTTAACAACGGGGCCACAGGTAGGTTGTACAATGAAAATGTCCTTACCACGAACGCTTTCATTAATCATAACCTGAATTTCACCATTGTTAAAACGATTAACAACGGAATCACCAACGGTAGTGCCAAGGTAAGCTGCAATCTCGCGAGCTAAATCAGGGTTAGCATTACCGGTAAAAATTCTTAACTTATTCTCATCAGACAACATGTCTTCATCCCTCCAAAAAGTACTTTTGATTTATTTTGTAAATCTACAGCTAGAAACATTATACCCCAAAAGGGGGTGTTTCTACAAGTTATTTTCAAGTTTTCAGCTATTACGGTATTTTTCGGCCCAGCCTTCGATGTTTTTTTGCTTAGCTCTGCCAATTCCTAAAGCATCTTCAGGAACATCCTTGGTGATGGTGCTGCCTGCACCAATGTAGGAATTTGCTTCTACAGTTACAGGAGCAACCAAATTGGTGTTGCAGCCAACAAAGGCATTATCACCAATAGTAGTACGGTGCTTTTTCTTACCGTCATAGTTTACAGTGATGCAGCCGCAGCCCATATTTACACCGCTGCCAATATCGCTGTCGCCGATGTAAGTAAGATGGGGCAGCTTGGTGCCAACACCGATGTTTGAGTTTTTAACCTCAACAAAGTTGCCAATTTTTACTTTATCACTAATAACAGTATCAGGACGCAGATGTACATAAGGACCAGCAGTTACATGATCACAAACCTTGCAGTCGTGGCCATAAGCAAATTGAATGTGAGTATCGTTGCCGATTTCTACATTGGTGAAGCGAACGTTGGGACCAATTTCGCAATCCTCACCAATAACAGTGTTGCCCTCTAACCAGGTATAAGGGTAAATAATGGTATCGCTGCCGATTTTTACGCTGCCTTCGATGAAGGTGCTAGCAGGGTCCATAATGGTCACGCCTGCATCCATCAGCTTATCCAGAATACGTTGACGCATAACGCCTTCTGCAACAGAAAGCTGCTTGCGAGAGTTGATGCCCATAACCATGTCACTGTCTTCAGTAATTACACCGCCCACCTTTTGACCAGCTTCATTCAGCTTTTCTAAAACGTCAGTTAGGTAGTACTCACCTTGAGCGTTTTTATTAGTAATGGTAGCCAGCATATCGAACATCAGGGGACATTCCATGCAGTAGATACCAGTGTTGATTTCTTTAATCAGCTTTTGCTCTTCAGTAGCATCCTTTTGCTCTACAATGCCCTGTACGTTGCCATTAGCATCACGAACAATGCGGCCATAGCCAAAGGGATCATCCATAACAGCAGTCAAAACTGTTGCTGCAGCACCGGAGGCTTTGTGAGCTTCGTAAAATTTTTTCAGTTCCTCGCCGTCCAGCAGGGGGGTATCACCGCATAAAATCATTGCAGTACCATTAAAGTTAGCCAATGCTTCTTTGGTTTGCATTACTGCATGACCTGTACCAAGCTGCTCAGCCTGAAGGGCAATTTTACCTTGGTCGCCAACCATTTTTTCAACTAATTCAGCCTCATGGCCTACAATAACAACCTTTTCAGCAGCACCTGCTACGGAAGCAGCATCAATAACATGCTGGAGCATAGCTTTGCCGCCAACCTTGTGCAAAACCTTGGGCAGCTTGCTGCGCATACGTGTGCCTTTACCTGCAGCTAAAATAACAGCAATTAATTCAGACATCTTTATTCTTCCTTTCCTATCTTTCTAGGGACTACATCTATATTGATGGTACGGCTTTCTTCATCTACGCCGTGCAGCATAAACAATGTTGTATAATCCTCTACTAATTTTCGTTCTGGTTCAGCAGTACCAATAAGGAAGGTCTTGCCAACAACCTTAGCGCCGACCTCCTCTGCCAAAGCAACCATACCCTTGGCAGTACCGCCACCCTTCATAACATCATCCACAATCAGCACCTTGGTGCCAGGCTGTAATGCTCTTTTAGGCATAGCCATTGTTTGGATAATTTTTGAGGAGCCGCTTACATAGTTTATATTAACAGTGGAGCCCTCGGTAACGTCACTGCGATGGCGTGCTACAACAAGGGGTACATTAAAGGCTCTTGCTACAGCCATGGCTAAAGGTATACCACTGGTTTCTACGGTCATAACGCAGTCAGGCTCCAAAGCCTCCAGTCTGCTCATCATAATTTCGCCAAGACGAATAACAATGTTAGGCTGACACATTAAATCAGTTGTATATAGCATATCGCCTGGAAGGATACGCTCTGGCTGCTTTAACATAGCTGCCAAATCTTGCAGGAAGCTATCGTCGTCAGTTTCTAAATGTCCAGGGATAAAGCGAACACCGCCTGCTGCTCCGGACATAGTTTCTACGCGTCCCAGACCGTATAACTCCATACCTGATTTTACTGCCAATACGTCCTCACTTAAGGTGGACTTGGCTACGTTGAACATTTTGCAAAAATAGGAAAATGAAAACAACCGGTAGGGGTGGTCTGTCAGCAGCTTTGTAAGTGCTACCACACGCTCAATTCTTTTGGCTCTTCCCATAATCGCCCTCTTTTCTTTATTCTATAGTAATAATTAATCGATAAAATGACAAATAACCCGCGAACGGGCAATTTGCCTATACAACAGCTTAGGGCTGTAGGTATTTTTCCGCCAGCTGCAAATCAGTAGGCTTGTCCACATCCATACCTATTTCAGGATAGGAGGTGGTAATAGCCTTGCATTTTACGCCTAAAAGCTCGGAGGTGCGTTTTTCAGCAGCCTTAACAGTCAGCAGGTGGCATACAAGCTTTAAAATAAAGCTCCAGCCCAGCCAGCTTCCTAGCTTTAAGGGGTTTTTACGGCGTTCAAAAATTTCTTCTGCCTTAGTTTGGCATTGAAGCATAACTCGTTTAGGTGCCATCATCATGTTACCACCGGTAAAGGTGCCGTCAGCAAGTTTGCCATAGGTACGCTTTGCTTCTGGATAAAGCCTTAAACAGTCAGCTTTAGGTATGATGGGATAGTATAGCTCTGCTTCAGGATATTTTTCACACTGGTCTAAAAAATCCTTTAATGCTTCCGGTGTAAGCATAGGGACATCATCGCATACACCTAGAATCTTTACATTGTCATCATTAGTTAAAAAGTTAGCCGCAGCAATACAGGTTGCTGGCAAATCCTTTCCAGCAGGACAAAGAAAGACATTTTCTGGTAGTGTACCCTCTAAAGCATTAATGGCATCAGCTTCGATAGCAATAACGATTTTTCTAAAGCGCTTAGAATCAAGCATAGCCTTTAGAACGTAATCAATCATTCTTTTTTGATGGATAGGAGCAAGTGCACGAATATCAGTACCTGCAGTTTCCATTAGCCAGGGAGCTCGCCCACCAGCTAAGATAAAAGCGTCGTATTGCATTATTAGGCCTTCTTGCTATGGTCTGTTAAAGACATCATTAAGGTGTGCTCGGCGTTTTCAATATGAACACGAGCTGCATGCTGAGCTCTTTCTACATCTCTAGATGCAATGCTGTCTACCAGATTGCGGTGTTCATCCATGGTTTCTACAAGGCGGCCAGGATAGCTCATGGTGCGACCACGAATGCCTGTCATTTGCTCACGGAGGTTATTGATGATGCTGCGCAATCTTTCATTGCGGCTAGCAGTGTAGAGAACGTCGTGGAAGGCGGTATCCGCTTCAACAATTTTGTTCATATCATTATTGGCAACGTGTTGGCCAATTTCAATAAGATAGCCGTTTAAGGTCTCCAGCTCTTCACTGGTAATACGCTCAGCTGCTAAGCCTGCGGCTAAAACGTCAAGACAGGTACGGATTTCATAAATTTCAGTGATATCTCTAATGGAAATATCAGCAACATATGTACCGCGGCGGGGAATCATAACTACAAAGCCTTCAAGCTCCAGCTTACGGATAGCTTCGCGTACGGGAGTACGGCTTACTCCCATTTCGTCTGCCAGCTGAATCTCCATCAGGCGTTCACCAGGACTAAAGATACCTTCGATAATTGCTTGACGGATATTTTCACAGACCAGCTCACGCAGGGGCTTGTAGCTGTCTAATTGAATGGGTTTTAAATGACCTGCCATCTTATTTCCTCCTTCCTATGGTGGTCGTTATGGCTGTTTCCACATGGAAATCAGATAACGCTGCTTCTATTTTCTTAGCGGTTTCCATGTCATTTGCAAGGGCGAAAACTGTTGGACCGCTGCCACTCATTAAGGCGTAATATGCTCCTGCACTAAGCATTGCTGCTTTAATGGAAGCTATTACAGGGTGTGCCGGGATAGTGGCTGTTTCTAAAACATTACCCATGTAGGGAACACAAGCCTTGATGCCTAAATGCAAATGCTCGCGTAAGCCCCAGATACAGGGAGAGTGTACCACTCTTCCGTGATTATAATGCTGATAAACCCAGGCTGTTGATACATCAAGGTCCTTAGGCTTAGCTAAGACAACGATGGCCTCCGGTAAATCCTCAAGCTTAGTCAATACCTCGCCACGTCCTATAGCTAAGGTTGTGCCACCATCAATACAGAAGGGAATATCACTGCCTAATTTTTCTGCAAGCTGTTCTAGAATCTCGCTGGTTAAATTAAGCTCCCAGTATTTGTTCAGACCTCGGAGTGCAGCTGCTGCGTCAGCACTGCCACCTGCCAGGCCTGCTGCTAAAAAAATTCTTTTGTTCAAGGTAATGTGAACGTTCGGGATAATTTGAGCATACTCAGCAAGGACCTTGGCAGCCTTAAAAGCAAGGTTATCAGGACCACAACTGAGTCCAGGGACGTTAGTTTCAATGGTAATGGTGTTTTCACCGGAGCCTGATGTGATGATAATTTCATCAGTAAGGCCTACGGTTTGCATAATCATGCTGACCTCATGGTATCCATCCTCACGTTTTCCGAGGATATCAAGGCCTAAATTGATTTTTGCATAAGCTGTTTCAGTAATTTTCATGGCAATCACCTACATAGATTTGTATACAATATTATTTTATACTGCTTTATGCTTCCTAGCAAGCAGTTTTCGAACATTATCTGATAATTTGCAAATATTTTCCGTAAATGTTCAGAAAATTGCTTGCTCTTAAGAAATAAATAGTTGCTTTTTTCTCAAATTCTGCTAACATTACTATATCTATAGTAATTAGTGTATGCTAAAAAGACTAACTATATATAGTCAAGGGGATAATCATAAATAATTTTAATGGATATGAATATCTTGGTTTACTTAGTATAGGTAGTCAAAAAACGCATGACAAATAGAGCATCGTTGCAGGTGCTCTAAAAACAGTATTAAATTATTCTATTTATGCAGCCATTAAATAAGGCTGTCCAGTTCTTTCTAAATGAAAAATTACACGTACAAGTTTCTTTACAACGTGAGATAAAGCGACAAAATAATGCTTACCTTCAGCACGTTTTTTAGCTAGGTATTGCGCGAGTGTCTTGTCCCAAATGCAAGCTTTCTGAGCAGCATTAAAAAGAGCGTATCGCAAGTAACGAGAACCTCGTTTTTCCATATGTGCATAGCAGTTATCTAACTTGCCTGACTGATAAATAGACGGAGAAAAACCTGAGTAAGCCAATATTTTATCTGGAGAGGAAAAACGACTGAAATCACCTATCTCGGAGATAATCATGGCACCCATATTACAGCCAATTCCAGGGATTGTAGTAATAGGTGAAGCAATCTCATCCATCATCTTCTTAATTTCAGAATCTATTTCCATTATTTCCAAGTTAAGTTCATGGATCAGCTTAATGGTATGTTTTAATTCCAACGATTTAGCGGGCATAACAGAGCCTATAGAATTACGTGCAGCATCTCTTATCTCAATAGCTTTTTCTTTGCCGTAACGTCCTTTAGATGCTTCTTGAAGCATATTATTCAACTTGGTAAGATGAGCTGATGCAATATGAGAAGCACTAGGGTATTCTTCTAAAAGTCTGTATACGGAAGCCATATGCAGAGTTGGAACGAGTTTTTCAAGTTCTGGGAAAAGAATCTGAACTAAACGTGATACAGAAGTTTTAAGCTTTGCACGTTCCTGAACTTTAGTAAATCTGTAACGAGATAGTGACTTTAGCTCTTCGTTGTGGTAAGATGTATCCGAGTAGGGCTTTAAGCTTATCTCGGACAATAACATCATGGCTATGGTTCTGGAATCTACTTTATCCGTTTTAGTCTTTCGTAGAGATAGACTTTTTCTGTAGAGATTGGTATGTAATGGATTAATGACAAAGGTGGGTAGACCTTTATCTAGTAGGAAACCAAGAAGGTTATAGCTGTAATGTCCGGTAGCCTCAAGTCCTACTTTTATTTTGTCTGAAGCGTTGGAAACAGCACGAATTTTTTCATAAAGAAAGTTAAAACCTTCTTTGTTGTTAGGAAATGAGAAAGCTTTAGCTAAAATTTCACTATCTGAATTAATGATAAAGCAGTCATGCTTATCCTTTGCAACATCAATACCAACTAAAATCATGGAAGAACACCTCTTTAAAAATAGAATTGATACTGTTTTAGAACCACGGGGTACTCCTTGCGATTGTAACCTCGTTCAACATAAACCGTCATGCGGTATCTAACTGATTAACAAATTAACAAAGAGACTGTGGTTAGAGCCTTTTTTTAACCATCTTGTGGTAGGAGAAAGTAACTAATCCACAGTATCTAAAACAGCATAGCTTAAATTTTAATTAAAAGCAATCTAAGCTATGATTATATTATACGAGGAGAAAATGATGAGCGCTAAAATGAAGAAAACAATTTATCAGTACGCAATGGTAACCTTAGCTTGCGTTATGATGAGTATAGCTATCAATGTATTTTATATGCCCAACAAGCTGCTTAGTGGTGGCATTGGCGGCTTTGCTGTACTTGTTTATTATATTGCAGGTCTTCCGATGGGTGTTACCAGCTTGATTTGTAATATTCCGCTCTTTGTTATTGCTTATAAATATCTTGACAAGGCATATACCATCAATGCTTTCTATGGTATGCTGATGTTTGCCTTCTGCTTGGACTTCTTTCATTTCTTATCAGAATATACTATTGTGCATGACACACTTCTTGCCTGCATTGCAGGTGGTGTTTTCTATGGTATTGGTGCCTCCTGTATGTATCGTGTAGGTGGCAGCAGCGGCGGTACGGATATTATTGGTGCTATCATTCAAAGACGCTATTCCATTAATATTAGCACTACAGGCTTTATGTTCAATCTGCTGCTGCTTTTTGCCAGTGTATTTTTCTTTGGTATTGAACCAGTGCTTTATACTCTTTTGACCTTCTTCATCATGACAAAAACCTGTAATGCCTTTATTACTGGCTTTGATTATAAAAAGAATTGTATCATTATCAGTAATAAGCATCATGAAATTGCTGAGGAAATCATTAAGGTTGTTGGTCGTGGTGTAACATATTTGCATGCTCAGGGTGCGTTTACCCATCAGGACAGAGAGGTGCTCTTTGTTATAATCAAGTTGACTCAGCTGGCACAAATACGTGCTATCTGTCGTGAAATTGACCCTGATGCCTTTATGATTATTCATGACGTTAACGATGTATTTGGTCGTGGCTTTACCCTTAAGGGCAGCGGTGCTGATGCACGTGCTCATCGTGAGGAGTTTATAGCTCATATTGAGGATGAAGCTGTGCAGGAGAAAAAATAAAACCATCATAAAAAAGTAAGGCTGATACTCAATATGGGTGTCAGCCTTTAATATATGCGGTAATAGGATTTTATTAGTTTATTTTTCTAGGTGTTTAGGAAAAAAGCAAGAAAAGCTGTTCTATAAAAATATGGCCTCCAGCGTAGTAGTTCATACGTTGGAGGCCTTGGTATTTTACTTTGTGTGCTTATCTTCAGAAACTGCCTTGTTGGGTGCTGTAGCAGCATATTTGCTAAGTGCAACCTTAGTTACTCTAAAATCAGCTAATGCGCCAGGTCCGTCAAGACAGCCATTGGAGCAGGCCATGCCTTCAATATAGCTGCAGTCAAGCTTACCTTCGGCAGCAGCCTTGACATCTTTTCTGCAATTATCAAGTCCTGCAGTATAATGGGCTAAGCGTACAGTACCACCCATAGCTTTAACAGTAGCATCTACGGATGCAGAAACACCTGCTGTAGTAGGGAAGCATAGTCCTAACTGGGAGGCATCTCTGTCGTAGGGGATTTCCTCCTGCTCTTCGATTTTAATATCCTTGCCCTCCAGCAGGCATTGTAGCTCTTCAAAGGTCATTGCATAATCAACTGCTTCATTATTGAGGCGTGCTTCGTTTTTCTTGGCGATGCAGGGACCGATGAAAACAGTTACAGTATAAGGGTCCTGAGCTTTAAGCAAACGACCAGTTGATACCATAGGGGAGTCTGTTTCGGAAATATTGTCAGCTGCTTCTGGAACCTGTGTTTTAACAAGCTTAACAAAGGCCGGACAGCAGGAGCTGGTCATAAAGCTTTGCTTTTCAGGTACCTTTTCAATGTATTCCTCTGCTTCCTTAACGCTAGTAATGTCAGCACCTACACCAACCTCGATAACGTCGGCAAAGCCAGCCTTTTTCAATGCTGCATAAATCTGTCCCATGGTTACTTTAAAGCCAAACTGACCTGCGATTGAGGGGGCAAGCATTGCAATAACCTTACGTTTTTCTTTGATTGCACGAATAACGCGAATAATGTTGCTACGCTCATCAATAGCGCCAAAGGGGCAGGCATTGCGGCAAGCACCACAGGTAACACATTTATCGTAGTCAATAACAGCCTTGCGATTTTCACCAATGCTGATGGCCTCTAAAGCACAGGCACGTACACAGGGGCGATGAATTTCGATAATAGCGCCATAGGGGCATACATTTTTGCAGCGTCCGCATTCAATACATTTGTTTTTATCGATAAAGGCTCTATCCTGAATAATGCTAATAGCATTTTTAGGACAGTTAATCATACATTTATGGGCAATGCAGTGACGGCACATATCGGTAACATAGTAGGTATCGATGGGGCATTGGTCACAGGCAGCGGGGAGAACGTCAATCAATGGCAAATCTGTACGTTCAGGACCATATAAGGTCATTTTAGATGCTTCGATGATGTTTTCCTTGCATTCCTGGCCTAGGGCCATATCGATACGGTTTTTTAGTACGGCTCTTTCCTTATAAACACAGCAGCGTAGACGGGGAGTATCCTCGCGGACCTCCTGTAATATATCATAGACATTGTCGATAAGCACGTCATTCCAGGTATATCGTGATAAATGCTCTAAAACCATGCGGCGTAGTTGAGCAACAGCTGTAAGCTCCATGAAATAGTCACCTCGTAATTTTTCCTGTATTTGTGGGGTTCACTGATATGAAGATGCTGCTTTGGTTAAGCAGCTATAATATGAATAAAAATGAATACTATTTATAACTTCTCTGCTTAGGCTAATAATCCTGCCGAAATTTATGTTAAATTGTTGCAAAGGCAGTCCTATACAGAATTGATATTTATGAATCTAGGTAGTAATAAGCGCCTAAAGCAGCTTATTGAACATACCTTAGGCGCACTGATATTTTATTAGCAATAGTTAAGCTTATTTTTTCTTGATGTTCATTTGCTCCGCTAAAGCCTGAATATTAAAGCCTTCGCCACGCAGCAGAGCATCTATTCTGGCAACAACAACAGGATGCATGCTGAGGCTGCGTGCCTCCCATAGCTTTTCGCGGATGTAGGGAGTGATATATTCCTGTCCCCATTCCTCTAAAAGGGCTGCTGCAATGCCACGGGGCCAGTCATAGGCAGAGGTAAGAGCGGCAATGACGATGCCCTCGCCCTCGCCAGGATGGAAACGCAGATAACGTAGGGGAGCAAGCAAATCATCCGCATTATTAAGATAAAGATTAATATTTTTTTCAATACCGCTAATAACTGTAAGAGAGCGGTTATCTGTTTCAAAGGCTAGCAAAAAGTCGAAAAGCTTGATTTCCTGGGGATGCTTACACCAGTATTTAAAAAGGCGGTCCCAAATATCAATTTTCATCTCAAAGGCTAGATCACACAAGCTATAGTTAATTTCATCATCAACTATAAGCTTTGCATCAATTTCCTGCTGCCAATCCTTATGAAAAATCAGGTGCTCGCATTTTGCTAAAAGCAGATTAGTTTGATTGGGCGTAAGATGCTGCCAGTTTTCATTTTGAATGGTTATATGAAGACCAATGCTGATACCGATAACATCCAGAATGTCATCTGGTTCCTCGCTATAGCGTTCAGCAATTTTTAAAAGTGCATCTACGTGAGCATAGACATCAATTGAGGAAATAGCAAAGTTTTCCTCCAATAACTCTCCAGGAAAGTCATTAAGCAGACGCAGGAGATTGCCAATGATTGCAGCTGCGCCCTTATAGCTTTCGTAAGTAATGTCTTCATTTCTGAGAAAGCTTAAAAGCTTACTGATACGTACAAGTCTGATGGACAGTGGAGGATATTCTACAGCAATATCAATGCCGTTTTGAATAAGCCACAGCTGCTGCTCATGGTCATGGCATTCTGCTTCGTTGATAGCATAAACCTTACCCCAGCCGCTGGTGCATTTCATGATTTGCCAAATTACGTCCTGAGGAGAAAGCTCGCTCAGTTTGCAGGCAAAGAGAAAGAAGAAGGTGAACTCCTCGCAGTGAGATGCTGTTACAAGGTCCAGCCACAGCTCGGGTTCTTCCTCTTGGATACGGTCCAAACCGTAAATACCTAAAAGCACCATGGCAAATTTAAAGGGTTCACGATGATTGGCATGATAAAAAAGGGTGCGGGCAAATTCTAAAACATCCTTATCATTATCCTCGATGCCAAATTCGTCCGCAAAGGGGTCACAGATTGTAGAAACAGAAATGCTGCACAGATGAGTGTACAGTTTATGTCTATTTTCCATAGTCTGATTATTTAAAAAGCTGCGTAAAAGACTAATTGCTCTTTTGGCGCCTTCCTGATTAGGCGGAAACTCCGTAGTGTAGTAAAAGGCGTCCTCAGAGCCAAAGGGCCTGGGAACAGTCGGATTAGGGTCGTCGGGAAGGGTGGACTCTGTAAAGCGTCCGTCCTCGTCAATATGACTGCTAATATAACGAAATAATGCTATACCTATGATAAACACCTCCTTGGTGTAGGTAGAAGTTTATAGAGAAAAGAAAAGGACTGCCTAAGACAGCCCTTTTCTGAATTAACGATTGTGGCGACAGATGGTCGCTGCTTCGTATCATTATAGCAATATAGTTATTTTTCGTCAACGTAGGAGGTCATTGCCAGACAGATAAGTAGTTATAGAATACTTATCTGTAGTATAGAGGCTTATGGCAGCCTCTTATTTAATCTGAGTAGAAATTTCCATTAAGCAATCGCCACTGTCTACGCGTTCTCCTGCACTGACATGAATGGCGCTGATAATGCCGCTGATGGGAGCAGAGAGTGTGGTTTCCATCTTCATGGCTTCGGTTACGATTAAGGGAGTGCCCTTAGTAACAGCCTGTCCCTTTTCAACAAGCAGTTTAACAACGGAGCCGGAGAGAGAGGCACCAATTTCACCATTGTTGCTTTTATCAGCTTTTTTGCGTACAGCTGCAGTTGCTTTTACATTGCGGTCCTTGATTTCGATTTCACGAGGTAGACCGTTGAATTCAAAGGTAACGGTACGCATACCTGCAGCGTTAGGCTCGGAGATATGGATGAGTTTGATAACTAGGGTTTTGCCCTGCTCGATTTCTACCTTGATAACCTCACCGATATTCATACCGAAGAAGAAGGTAGGAGTATCAAGTACGGAAACATCACCAAATTTATTGTAGCGTTCTACCCAATCAGTAAATACCTTGGGATAGAGGCAGTAGGAGCTTACTGCTTCATCGGTAGTAGGAGCACCAATTTCAGCCAGCTTGCTGCGTACTTCTTCAAAATCTACAGGCTTCAATGCTGCACCAGGACGAACCGTAATAGGCTGACGTCCCTTAAGTACGATTTTTTGCAGCTTTTCAGGGAAGCCCTGATAGGGGGTACCAATACGTCCTTCAAAGAATTCCACTACAGAAGCAGGGAAATCAAGTACATCACCCTTAGCATACACATCCTCTTCGCTCAGCTTGTTTTGTACCATAAAGAGAGCCATATCGCCTACTATTTTAGAGGAGGGAGTAACCTTGATCAGGTCGCCAAACATCATGGATACACGATGATACATATACTTGATTTCTTCCCAGCGTTCAATAAGTCCTAATGCTTGCGCCTGTTGCTTCAGGTTGGTGTATTGTCCGCCAGGCATTTCATGAACGTATACCTCAGGATTGGGAAAGTTTTCTGTTCTATCTGCAGCCTTGTAGTAGGGGCGTACAGTTTCCCAATAGCGGGATAGCTCGTTCATAGAATCAACATCCAGGCGAGGCTGACGAGGGTGACCACTTAATGCATAGTAGAGGCTGCTGCCACTAGGCTGGGAGGTGCCGCAGCTCATGGCACTCATAGCAGTATCAACAATGTCTACGCCTGCATCGATAGCACGAGCATAGGTGTAAATGGCATTGCCGCTGCCTTCGTGGGTGTGTAGGTGAATAGGTACACCTACATAGGATTTTAAGCTTGCAACAAGGCGGAAAGCTGCTTCAGGTTTTAATAGGCCTGCCATATCCTTAATAGCAATAATGTTAGCGCCAGCCTTTTCCAGCTCACGAGCCATGTCTACATAATATTTTAAATCATATTTATCTCTGCGTGGGTCAAGAATATCGCCAGTGTAGCACAGCGCTGCTTCGGCAACCTTGCCTGCTTCACGAACAGTATCAATGGAAAGACGCATATTGTCTAAGCCGTTAAGACTGTCAAAGATACGGAATACGTCAATACCGTTTTTAGCAGCCAGCTTGATGAACTCTTTTACGACATTATCTGGATAGCTGGTGTAGCCAACAGCGTTAGCACCACGGAGCAGCATTTGGAAGAGAATATTAGGCGCAGCTTGACGGAATTGATTTAAACGCTGCCAGGGACTTTCGTCTAGGAAGCGGTACGCAACGTCAAAGGTAGCGCCGCCCCAGCATTCAAAGGAGAACAGTCCGGGGAGCTTGCCAGCGGTGTCACGCATAACTCTCAGCATATCTGCAGTGCGCAGGCGAGTTGCAAAAAGAGATTGGTGCGCATCACGGAAGGTGGTGTCAGTAATAAGAACCTCCTGCTGTGCCAGTACCCAGTCAGCAAGGCCTTCTGCACCACGGGTGTCAAGAACATGCTTAGCACCGAGGGACATAAAGCCATGATAGGGCTGAGGCATGTTAAGAGGCACAAAGTCCGGCTTAGGCTGAACGCCTACGTTGGAATAGCCGTTAACAGTAATATCAGCAATATAGTTTAACAGCTTGTTGCCACGATCCAAGGGCTTATTGAAAACAAAAAGCTCTGGAGTTGTATCAACAAAGTCTGTAGAATAGTCACCTTTGACAAAGTGAGGGTTTTTCAGAACATTTTCCAAAAATTGGATATTAGTTTTTACGCCGCGGATACGGAATTCCTTTAGGCAGCGGAGCATTTTGGTAATAGCAATTTGATGAGTTAGACCATAGGTAGTAGCCTTAACCAGCAAGGAATCATAGTAGGGAGTGATAACAGAGCCTGTGAAGGCGTTGCCACCGTCCAGACGGATACCAAAGCCACCACCACTGCGATAGGTAATCAGTTTGCCTGTATCGGGCATAAAGTTGTTAGAGGGGTCTTCTGTAGTAATACGGCACTGAATAGCATGGCCATATACGTGGATATCCTCTTGCTTAGGGATAGAGATTTCTTCGCCATGAAGCTCATAGCCTTCTGCAATCTTGATTTGTGCTTGTACAATATCGATGCTAGTGATTTGCTCAGTGACGGTGTGTTCAACCTGAATACGGGGGTTGACCTCAATGAAATAAAACTTACCGTCCGGAGTAGCCAAAAATTCTACAGTACCTGCGCTGACGTAATTAACATTTTTCATCAGCTTAACAGCAGCAGCACAGATTGCTTCACGCTGTTCGTCAGGCAAGGAGAAGGCCGGAGCAATTTCTACCAGCTTTTGGTGACGGCGTTGTACGGAGCAGTCACGTTCATACAGATGCACCAGATTGCCGTGGTTGTCACCTAAAATTTGTACTTCGATGTGTTTGGGATTTTGCAGATATTTTTCAATGTATATTTCATCACTGCCAAAGGCTTTTTTTGCCTCGGATTTAGCTAAATCATAGCTGGCTGCTGCTTCTTCAGCACTTTTGACAACACGCATACCACGTCCGCCACCACCATTAACAGCCTTGATGATAATAGGATAGCCATATTTTTTACCAAAATCCAGCACCTCCTGTACACTGCCTACAGTGCCATCGCTGCCTGGAATCATAGGGATGTTAGCAAGCTGAGCTTGCTTGCGGGCATTAATCTTGTCGCCAAACATAACAAGGTGCTGCAGTTTAGGTCCAATAAAGATAAGTCCTTCCTCAGCACAACGACGTGCAAGATTGCTGTTTTCAGATAAGAAGCCATAGCCGGGATGGATGGCATCTACATCATGCTCCTTGGCGATTTGCAGGATGCCCTCAATATCAAGGTATGCATCTGTGGGGCTTTTACCCTCGCCTACCAGATAAGCCTCATCTGCCTTGTTACGGTGCAGGGACAGAGTATCTTCTTTAGAATATATTGCAACAGTACGAATTCCTAATTCGTTGCAGGCACGGAAAACGCGGATGGCAATTTCGCCGCGGTTAGCAACTAAAACTGTTTTGATTGCGGGCATCGTTTCAACCTCCTCGAAAGTTACTTGTAAAGTAGTTTATGCATATTTTATAAAATTAGTCTTTGTATTGCAATATGGTGAACTCATGTATACATAATTCTTTACTTTCAATACTTATTTTATTTGGTTCGTTAATTTACAAATATTTCGCTTGTTAAAATCAACCCAAGCTAGTAACATATAAGTTAACAGTTAGCGTCTGAAATGTAACGATAAGGAGATGAAATTAATGGACGATAATAAGAAGCGACGCCCGATGCTGTACTATTATGTACTGGCGATGCTGATAATTTTACTTATTAACACTGTTATCGTGCCTACCTTCTTTAGCCCTAAGGTGAAGGAGGTTTCCTATGATAACTTTATCAAGATGGCAGATGACGGTAAGTTTTCTAAGGTAGAGATTACAGACAAGCGTATTGCTGCCTTGTGTAAAGATGAAAACAATAAAGAAATTGTTGTAACTGGTCGTGTTGAGGACCCGCAGCTTGCAGACCGCCTGATGCAGAGCAAGGTAGAGTTTTCCCAGGTTGTTCCCAAAGAGGATTCCTTCATAGTAAGCTTCCTTAAAAATTGGGTGCTGCCTATTATGCTGTTCTTTGCTTTAGGTCAGCTCTTTATGTATTTTATGAGCAAGCGTATGGGTGGCGGCAACGCTATGACCTTTGGCAAGAGTAATGCTAAGGTTTATGTGGAGGCCCAAACAGGCAAAAGCTTTGCTGACGTAGCTGGTCAGGACGAGGCTAAGGATGCCTTGATGGAGCTGGTGGATTTTCTGCATAATCCTGAAAAATACAAAGAGATTGGTGCCAATATGCCTAAGGGTGCTCTTTTGGTTGGACCGCCTGGCACTGGTAAAACTCTTTTGGCTAAGGCTGTTGCTGGTGAAGCAAAGGTTCCCTTCTTTTCTATCAGCGGCTCTGAATTTGTAGAGATGTTTGTTGGTATGGGTGCTGCTCGTGTTCGTGATTTGTTTAAGCAGGCACAGGAGAAGGCTCCGTGTATTGTGTTTATTGACGAGATTGATGCGATTGGTAAGCGTCGTGATAGTGGTCAGTTTGGCGGCAATGACGAGCGTGAGCAAACCTTGAATCAGCTTCTGAGCGAAATGGATGGCTTTGATGGCAGCAAGGGTGTAGTTATCTTGGCTGCTACTAACCGTCCTGAATCCTTGGATAAGGCCTTGCTCCGCCCCGGACGCTTTGATAGACGCATTCCTGTGGAGCTGCCGGATATTGGTGGTCGTGAGGCAATCCTAAGAGTTCACGCTAAAGATGTAAAGATGGCTGAAAACATTGACTTTAAGTCTTTGGCAAGAGCTACTGCAGGTGCTTCTGGTGCCGAGCTTGCTAATATTGTTAACGAAGCTGCTCTGCGTGCTGTAAAAATGCAGCGTAAAGAGGTAGAACAAGCAGACCTTGAAGAATCTATTGAGGTTGTTATTGCTGGCTACCAACGCAAGGGCGCGGTAATTTCTCCTGAGGAAAAACGCGTTATTGCATATCATGAAATTGGTCACGCTCTAGTAGCAGCTATGCAGAAGAACTCTGCACCTGTGCACAAGATTACCATTATTCCTCGTACCAATGGTGCTCTTGGCTATACCATGCAGATTGCAGAAAATGATTCTGTGCTGATGAAAAAGGAAGAGCTTTTTAACAAGATTGTTACGCTAACTGGTGGTCGTAGTGCGGAAGAGGTTGTATTTAATTGCGTAACCTCTGGCGCTTCTAACGATATTGAGCAGGCTACTAGGATTGCTCGTGGTATGGTTACACGCTTTGGCATGACAGATGAATTCGATATGATGGCGACAGAGGTTGTCACCAATATGTATCTTGGCGGTGATACATCCTTGCAGTGCAGTCAGGAAACTGCAGGCAAGATTGATGCTAAGGTTTTAGAGATTATTAAGGAGGCTCATCAGAAGGCAAAAACGATTCTGCTTGAAAATCGTGATAAGCTGGATGTTTTGGCTGGTTACCTTTTAGAGAAGGAAACTATTACTGGTGATGAGTTTATGGCGCTGCTGCGTAAGGAAGAGGAGCAGGCTGCAGAAGAAGCTTAATAGGTACAAAAAGAAGAGGCTGGGACGTTGGTCCTAGCCTCTTTACTTTACATTAAGTATATTATTTTATATATGGTAGTTTAATGCAATTATATATTCCTCCACTTAAATGGACTTTCTTAACGCATGCTTCGTGCAGAACCATGACGAAATTACGGGATTAATTTGTTTGAGGTGGCAGAGGTTTTCTAGCACCCTTATTTCTATGGTTCTAAGCACTTGCAAGCTAAAAGTCCAATGCGTTACGGAATATAATAATTGCTATTTAAGTCAGGTAGATAGGCAGTCATATATTCCTCCACTTAGGTGGAGTGTTTTATACAATCATGTAAAGCTGAAAGCCTTGGGTGTCACAGGACACTAGCTTGTAGTTAATGCCGCTGCGTTGCCCTTCAAAGGTGTATACGTGCTCCAGTCCGTGAATATGACCATAGACGCAGTCATTGACGCCGTATTTTTCCATAAGCTCAGAAAATACTGTTATTTCCTCAGCGGCAAATACAGGCGGATAGTGGAGTGCGGTGATGATGCGGTCAGGATTTTGCGCTGCTGCTGCCTGCAAGGACATTTCTAGACGGATGGCTTCACGTTTATAGATTTTATCATCCTCGTCGTTAAAGCTTTCTGATGATGGTAAAATCCAGCCACGAGTACCACAGATAGCTGTGCTGCCAACCATGATGCAGCCGTTTTGCAGGAATTCAAAGCTTTTTCCGTACATGTCTTGCATTTTCTTAAGGCTACCCCACCAGTAGTCGTGATTGCCTCTTAAGAGTAGCTTGCGGCCTGGCAATTGAGCAATCCAGTTTAAATCATCTGTAGCATTAGCCAGGCCCATGGCCCAGGAGGTATCGCCACAGATAATAACTGTATCCTCATCAGTAACTGTATTAAGCCAATTGTTTTTGATTTTTTCTTTATGTCCCAGCCAATGCTCGCCAAAGATTTCCATAGGCTTGGCCGGTGGCTCGCCTGACAGGTGCAGGTCGCCAATAGCGTAAATATGCATAAATAACCTCGTTTAGCCTAAAAGCAGCTTGCGCAGAGCTGTCATATCCTCTGCATAATAATCGACACCTGCATTGGCAAGCTCGTTAGGATAAGCAAAGCCAAAGCCTACACCGATGCAGGGAATATCATTGGCGTGAGCTGCGAATACATCCTGTTCTCTATCACCGATAAGGAAGGTTTTAGCTTTTTGTTCAGGAGTTGTTATATTCCATTTGTCCAAGGCTTTGGCAACTACCAGTGCCTTATTATTCATTTTGCCTTCTAAATCACAGCCGGTAATATCTTCTAAAAAGGGATTGATGCCGTAGCGTTCTGCGATGCGTACTGCAAAAACCTCGGGCTTAGCAGTTGCCATGCCCAGCTTGCGGTTGTCCTTTTGCAAATCAGCTAAAAGCTCTAAAATACCTTCATAGGGATAGTTTTCCCAAATACCTATATCAGTGTAGCGGTCTCTATATTTGTCTACAGCAAGATGTGCCTGTTCCTCTGTGAGACCGTAATATTTGATAAAGGAGTCTAAAAGCGGAGGACCAATGAAGACATTGAGCTTTTCTAAATCAGGCTCTTCTATATTTTGGCTACGCAGTGCGTATTGAACGCATTTGGTAATACCCTCAGCAGAGTTGGTTAGGGTACCGTCTAAATCGAATAGTAAATTTTGAAACATTATTATCTCCTTGTATAGTAATATCTGATTAGAATTTTGATAAAATATAGAGTAATTATAACATAAAATTAGTATTGATGATACAATGGAAAGGTAGCGTGAAAAGTTATATGCTGTTTTAACTATCCGTTATTATTTTATTAATTTTCAGTAAGAAAGGAAATAAACTTATGGCTATAAAATTGTACGAAAATGATTCAATGCTTAAGCACTGCGGGGCTGTTGTGACCGCTTGCACAGAGGCTGATGGAAGATTTTTAATAGAGCTTGACCAAACTGTATTCTTTCCTGAGGGTGGAGGCCAGCTTAGTGATAAAGGCACTATTGGCGGCGTTAAGGTTAGCTACGTGTCTGAAAAAAATGGACATATTTATCATGAGTGCGATAAGCCTTTACCAATTGGTGCTGAGGTGGAGGCTGTGCTGGATTGGAGTGTGCGCTTGGATAGAATGCAGCAGCATTTAGGCGAGCATATTTTAAGCTATGCCTTTTGGAAGCTGTTTAAGGCTAATAACGTGGGGTTTCATATGCACGAGGATAGTGTGAGTATTGATTTAGATAAGGAAATGACTGTTGAACAGCTTATTAAAGCAGAGCATTTGACCAATGAAATTATTTGGGATAATCGTCCTGTTAATGTTAGCTATATAGATAGTACAGAGCTAGAAAAGCATAAGAATGAGATGCGTAAGTACAATGATAAGCTGACTGGCACACTGCGTATTGTTGCTGTAGAGGGTGCTGATGTTTGTACCTGCTGCGGAACTCATCCGCCTTTTACTGGTATGATTGGCAGCGTAAAAATTATTCGTAGCGATAGGTACAAGGGCGGCTGCAGAGTAGAATTTTTATGCGGACGTAGAGCGCTTGTGGATGCTGATAAAAAGAATGCTATTCTTTTGCAGGTAGCAGCTGATTTTTCTGCTAAGCCTGAGCAGGTGCTTGAGCGTTTGGCTAAGCTAAATATAGAGCAGGCAGCACTGTATGAACAGCTAAAGGAAAAGACGTTGGCGCTTTTGGAGCGTGATTTACAAGATAAGCTGGTACAGGCTAAGCTGCGTGCGGATGGTTCAAGATTATTGGTTATGGAGCTGGTTGGCGGTGATGGTAAGGACAGCAAGCTGCTTTTAAGTAAGCTGGCAGAGTTGGAAAACACAGTATCTGTAATTCTTTCCATACAGCCTGAACGTATTAGCTACATTGTAGTGCTGGGTGCTAATACTGTAGGTGATTGCAGAGCTTACATTAAAATCGTTAATACAATCTTTGATGGTCGTGGCGGTGGTAAGCCAGACTGTGCTCAAGGTGGTGCTCCCTTCTGTCAGGATTGGCAGGATAGGTTGAAGGCTGCTGAGGAGACTTTGCTGAAGGCGTAGCTTCTATGCCTATTATGGTAAAAAACCTAAAGGTATTAGGATGATATAACCATAGCAAGAGAGTGGTTTAAGATAGTGGCATGCAGTCATGCCTATGAGTATAACAATATTAAAAAAAGAGGCTGCCATTAGCTTGGTAGCCTCTTTACAATTTTACAGCTCTTTGATTTTATCCATGAGCTTTGCAACTTCTTCGTCTTTAGTTGCCCAGCTGGTGCAGATACGGACGCTGTAGTTGCCGTCAGGAAGATAAGAGTTGAGACTAAGGATAAAATACTCGCTCAGCTTATTGTATTGCTGCGGTGTCATAATGACAAATTGTTGGTTGGTCGGAGATTCTGTTAAGAACTTAAAGCCCTTCTCTAAGAGTAAATCGCGGATTGCAAGTGCATGTCTTGTAGCCTTGCCACAGATTTCAAAATACAGGTTATTCTTGAAAATAGTGCCAAATTGTACACCTAAAAGACGACCTTTAGCAAGGATTGCGCCAGCCTGCTTGGCAATGGTACGGAAGTCCGGCTTTAAAGCAGGATTGGTAATAACAACTGCTTCACCAAAGAGAAGGCCACATTTTGTACCACCGATGTAGAATACATCGCAGCTATTTGCCAAATCAGCAAGGGTCATGTTGCTATCAGGTGCAGCCAAAGCATAGCCTAGGCGTGCACCGTCAACAAAGAGGTAAAGACCCACACTTTGACAATATGCGTAAAGCTCTGCCATTTCTTCTTTGGAGTACATGCTGCCTATTTCTGTAGGCTGTGAGATATAAACTAATTTGGGCTGTGCCCAATGCTCGCGGGCGGGGTCAGTATCATATTGCTCCCAGGCTGCCTTTACCATAGCGGCGGTCAGCTTGCCATCTTCACTGGGAAGCTCAATAACCTTGTGCCCAGTGTGTTCGATAGCACCTGCTTCATGGGTATTAACATGGCTTTGTACAGTAGCTAATACAGCCTGATGAGGTCGCAGAGCTGCACAGATAATAGTAAGGTTAGTTTGGGTGCCGCCTACAAGAAAGTGCACATCGGCATCCATTCGACCGCAGGCCTTTTTAATCAGCTCGCGTGCTTCGTCGCAGTATGGATCCAAACCATAGCCATCAGTTTGGTCCATGTTGGTTGCAGCCAGTTTTTCTAAAATAGAAGGATGGCATCCTTCAGTGTAGTCACTATTAAAACGATACATTATAATCACCTCTAAAAATTGGCGTAAGAAGCTGTTCGTTATGTACACGATAGCTTTTCGAAAATATGTAGCTTAATTATATCACTATTATAGGGACATAACTATAAAAATTCTTACTTGTATGTATGATATATAGCATGAATAGCGTTATTTTTGATTTGCAATGTGTGTATAAAAGAAAAAGCTGTGCTAAAATTAATCAGCACAGCAGATATTTTAGTTCTTTTTGCTAAGAAGCTTTTTGCCTAAGGTTTCATAAAGGATTGGCAGCAGAGAGAAGGCAACGATACCAAGTGTTACTAAGGTGAAGTTTTGCTTGATGACAGGAATGTTACCAAAGAAGTAGCCGCCACCAACAAAGATAGTTACCCATACTACGGCACCAATAACATTGTAGTGAGCAAAGGTTAGATAGTGCATTTTGCCGATGCCTGCCACAAAGGGAGCGAAGGTACGGACGATAGGAACAAAGCGAGCAAGAAAAATAGCCTTGTGACCATGCTTAGCATAAAAATCAGAAGCCTTATCAATATGCTCCTTCTTAATCAGGCTGTTTTTGGCATTGATCATGCGCATTCCTAGATGCTCACCTATCATATAGTTGCAGGCATCACCTAAAACAGCAGATACTAGAAAGATTACGGTAATGATTTTTATGTCCATGCCATCAGGAGCAGTTGCTGCCAGTGCGCCGCAGGCAAACAGTAAAGAGTCACCAGGCAGGAACGGTGTTACAACTAAGCCTGTTTCGCAGAAAACCACCATAAACAAGATGGCGTAGATAAGATGACCGTAGGCTGCCATGATTTCAGGCAGATGCTTGTCCAAATGTAAAATAAGATCAATAAAATACATTAAATATGCTTCCATGAATTACTTTTGCCTCCAAATTATTTCTAGTCAAATCATTCTACCACAAATAGTGAGCTATGTCATAAAATTTGCAAATTTTTTTCACGCTAAAGAAGTTTTTCTTTAGGGGATTGGGAAAAGCTTTTGCCGATGAGTGGGGAATATGTTATAATGAAGCGGAATGGCGATATATTATATAGTATTATAATTTAAAAAGCTTAAAGGAGTCTAAAATGGAAAACGAACTTTGTTGGTGTGGCAGCGGTAAGGCATATGCTGACTGCCACAAAATTATTGATGATAAAATTGCTATCCTTCGCAAGCAGGGACAAGAGGTTCCTGACAGAGAGATGATTAAGACACCGGAACAGATTGCCGGTATTCGCGAGGCCTGCAAAATCAATACTGCAATTTTAGATGAGGTTGCTAAGCATATCAAGGCTGGCATGACTACTGCAGATATTGACCGTATTGTGTATGATTTTACTATTGCTCATGATGCAACTCCCGCACCGTTGGGCTTTTGCGGCTTCCCGAAAAGTGTATGCACTTCTGTAAACGATCAGGTTTGTCATGGTATTCCTGATGAAAAGACTGTGCTGCGCAGTGGTGATATCGTTAATGTTGACGTATCCACTATTTATAAGGGCTATTATGCAGACGCTTCTCGTATGTTTATGATTGGCAAGGTAAACAAGCAGGCTGCAGATTTAGTGGCTATTTCTAAGCAATGTCTGCAAAAGGGCTTGGAGGCAGCTCAGCCATGGGCACATCTTGGCGATATTGGTGCTGCAGTTTCTCAGCTGGCACGTAAGCATGGCTATTCTGTAGTAGAAGAGTTTGGCGGTCATGGCGTTGGTATTGATTTCCACGAAGAACCCTTTGTTTGCCATGTTGGTAAGCGTAAAACCGGTATGGTACTGGTTCCTGGTATGATTTTTACTATTGAGCCCATGATTAACACTGGTCGTAGAGATATTTTTATTGATGCAGCCAATGACTGGACTGTTTATACTGTTGATGGTGGTCTTTCTGCTCAATGGGAGCATACCATTTTGATTACTGAGGATGGTCCTGAGATTTTGACCTATTAATTTGTTAAGCTTTACGGCCATTTCTAAGGGTGCAGCGGTTGGCGCTTTTAGATGAAGGCGGCTTTATAAAAATATTTTTGGAGGTGCATTTTAAGTGAGTTCCTTTTTGGAAAAAACCTTTAAACTGGCTGAACACAAGACTGACATTAAAACCGAGCTTGTAGCTGGTTTGACAACCTTTATGACCATGGCCTATATTTTGGCTGTTAACCCCAGTATTTTGGGTACTACCGGCATGGATGCAGGTGCCGTATTTACTGCAACTGCTTTAGGTGCTTGCCTGGGTACCATTCTGATGGCAGTGCTGTCCAACTATCCCTTTGCGCTGGCTCCAGGCATGGGCCTTAATGCTTTCTTTGCCTTCACTGTTTGTGGTCAAATGGGTTATCCCTGGCAGGTAGCCTTGGCTGCTGTATTTGTTGAAGGTATCATCTTCATTATCCTTTCCTTAACTAAGGTTCGTGAAGCAATCTTCAACTGCATTCCTAATGCTTTAAAATTTGGTGTTACTGCAGGCATTGGTCTGTTTATTGCCTTCATTGGTATGCAAAGCTCTAAAATCGTTGTAGACGGTGTTACTCTGGTAACCCTCTATCCCTTCAAGGCTTCTTTGGCTGACGGCACCTTCTGGACTACTGGTATTGGTGCACTGCTTGCTATGATGGGTGTAGTTGTTACTGCTGTAATGCTGGCTAAAAAGGTTCCTGGCGGCATTTTGCTGGGCATCCTCTTTACCTGGGTAATGGGTATGATTTTTGAGCTGACCGGTATTTATATTCCTAATCCTGAAATGGGTATGTTCTCTGTAATGCCTAACTTCTCTGCTGGTCTGTCCGTACCTAGCCTTGCTCCTACCTTTATGCATCTGGATTTCAGTGCAATTATGTCCTTTAACTTTATCACCATTGTACTGGCATTTATGTTTGTTGACCTGTTTGATACCCTTGGCACCCTGATTGGCGTAGCTTCTAAGGCTGACATGCTAGACAAAGAAGGCCGTCTGCCTAAGATTGAAGGCGCACTGCTGGCTGACTCTATTGCTACCACTGGTGGCGCTGTACTGGGTACCTCCACTGTAACCACCTTCGTAGAAAGCTCTGCAGGTGTTGCTGCTGGTGGCCGTACCGGTCTGACTGCTATTGCTGTTGCCATCCTGTTTGCACTGAGCTTGTTCCTGGCTCCTATTTTCCTGGCTATTCCTGCCTTTGCAACTGCTCCCGCACTGATTGTTGTAGGCTTTATGATGGTTAGCGGTCTGATGAATGTTGACTTCAATGACTACACTGAAGCAGTTCCTGCATTTATCGCAGCTGTTGCAATGCCCTTTGCTTATTCTATTTCCGAGGGCATTTCTTTAGGCGTAATCTCCTACGTTGTAATTAACCTGCTGTGCGGTGAAACCAAAAAGAAAACTAACTGGCTGCTGTATCTGCTGGCTATTATCTTTGTTCTTAAATATATCTTCGTATAAAACGCTGTAGTAGCAGCTTTGCTAAGCAAGCTGTCAGCGAATGAGGTAAATAAAATGAATGACCGTGTAAGAGCGGTCGCATTAGGAAACGACCCTGCTGATCTCCTGCTGAAGAACGGCAGGGTCGTTGACGTGCTGACCGAAACTATTTATGATGCTGATGTAGTAATTGCAGATGGTGTAATTGCAGGTGTTGGTCAATATACTGAGGCCGAGAAAATTGTAGATTTAAAGGGAGCGTATATTGCTCCTGGCCTGATTAACTCTCACTGTCATGTAGAAAGCTCCATGGCGGCACCGGAGGTTTATTGTGCAGAGGAGCTGCGTTGGGGTACAACTACCTTGATTACTGATCCTCATGAAATTGCCAACGTAGCAGGTGCTGCAGGCATCCGTTATATGCTGGATGCAGGCAAAAATATGCCCATCAATTACTACGTGCAGCTGCCTAGCTGCGTTCCTGCTACTCCCTTTGAACATGCAGGCTGCGTAATGGAGGCTAAGGACATTGCCGAGCTGATGGATTTGCCTGGAGTGCTTGGCTTGGGTGAAATGATGAATGTTCCAGGAGTTCTCAATAACGATCCGCAGGTGTTACAAAAGCTTCAGCTCTTTAACGAGCAGGGAAGAGTTATTGATGGTCATGGTCCTTGCTTAAGTGGTAAAGCACTGCAGGCCTATGCTGCCAGCGGTATTGCTACTGACCATGAAAGCATGAGTTGGGAGGAGGCCAAGGAAAAGCTGCGTGCAGGTATTAATTTGCCTGTTCGTGAAGGCAGTGCCAGCCGCAATCTGACAGCTATTATTAAGGGTGTTCTTGCAGAGGGTATTGATGTAAGTGGACTCAGCTTTTGCACTGATGATAAGCATCTTGCCGCTATTCGTCAGGAGGGAACCATTCGCAACTGTGTGAAGATGGCTATAGAGCTGGGCATGAATCCTGTACGTGCATTGCGCATTGCTTCTATTAATGCGGCCCGTATTTATGGCTTAAAGCGTTTAGGTGCTATTGCTCCGGGCTGGCAGGCTGATATTGTGGTCTTTAATGATTTGGAGAAGCTGGAGCCTCTTTACGTTTTCCATAAGGGCGTTGATGCTTTACAGGCAGCGGAGTCTGTAGAGCGTGTAGAGCCCGCGGCGGAGCTGCGTGGCAGTGTTCGTCCGGCGGATGTTAGCGAAAAAATCTTTACTATGGAAATTGCTCCGGAGGCGGAATATCATGTTATTGATATGCTGCCTGGAGAAATTTTTACAGAGCATGCTGTATTGAAGGGCAGTGATGTTAAAAAGGCTTTGGCAGAGGGCAGTGTGCACTTCATAGCAGTTCTTGAACGTCATCATGGCACTGGCAATGTAGGTCTTGGACTTATTCGTGGCTATGGGCTGCGTGACGGAGCTGTAGCAACAACAGTAGCTCATGACTCCCATAACCTGATTGTACTTGGCACTAGTGCTCCGCAAATGGCTATTGCAGCTAAGGAGCTGGTGCGTGTACAGGGTGGCTATACATTAGTAAAAAATGGTACTGTAGTAAAAACCTTGCCACTTAATATTTGCGGCTTAATGAGCAGCGCTGATAGTGAAGCTCTTAACGAAGATTTGGAAATTATTAAGGAAGCGGCTCATGCTCAGGGCGTACCACAGGGCGTTGATCCCTTTATTAGCTTAAGCTTTATGGCGCTGCCTGTAATTCCCAAGCTGCGTATGACTGATATGGGACTTTTTGATGCAGAGCACTTTTGCTTCATTTGAAAATCTATGCTAAAAATATTCACAAAAAATAGCTTGCTTATTGGTGGGGTATATGATACAATCATCTAGTGTCAATATTTTAATGAATATATAATTTATGTTCTATGTAAAGAGAGGTGTAAAGAATGAAAGAAAAGATTCATCCGAACTACGGTGAGGTTACTGCTACCTGTGCATGCGGCGCAAGCTTCGTTACTGGCAGCACTAAAAAAGAATTGCGCGTGGATGTTTGCTCTAAATGCCATCCATTCTTCACCGGTCAACAACGTAACGTTGCTGCTCGCGGTCGTATTGAAAAATTCAACAAACGTTACAACAAAGAACAATAATTTACATTCACAGCAGAGCTTATATAGCTCTGCTGTGTTTATATCTAGAAGAAAGTTAGCCTAACTATGGAAAAGAAGAAATTGAGCGTAGGCGGACAAGCCGTTATTGAAGGCGTAATGATGCGCGGTCAGGATAAAATTGCTGTTGCCGTACGTCAGCCTGATGGAGATATTGCTGTGGATGTACGTCCTGTCAGCAGTATTCGTGATAAATATCCAATTTTGAAAAAACCGCTGCTTCGCGGCGTTGTTGCTTTATTTGAGTCATTGTATGAGGGCATGAAGGCATTGACATATTCTGCCCAAGTTTCAGGAGAGGAAGAGGAGCAGCTGAGCGACAAAGAGATGGTAATGACCATTGCTACCTCTGTGCTTTTAGCTGTAGGCTTGTTTATTGTACTGCCAACCTGGTCCATGCGTTTTATGCATACCCTGACTAATGACCCTATGCTGCTTAATCTGGCTGAGGGCATTATGCGTATGCTCATTTTTATCGGCTATATTGCAGCTATATCCTCTATGAAGGATATTCAAAGAGTGTTTCAGTACCATGGTGCGGAGCATAAAACTATTTATACCTATGAAGCGGGATTGCCACTGCAGGTGGAAAATGTACGACAGTTTACTACATTACACCCTCGCTGCGGCACTAATTTTCTGATGATTGTTATGCTCATCAGTATGTTTATCTTTACCTTTTTAGGCTGGCCTAATTTGGTGGAGCGCATTCTTTCCCGTGTTATCCTGATGCCTGTTATAGCAGGTGTCAGCTACGAAATCATCCGCTTTGCCGGTAATCATGCAGATAATGCTTGCGTTCATTATGCAATTTTGCCGGGACTGCTGCTGCAAAAGCTGACCACTCGTCAGCCGGACGATTCTCAAATGGAGGTTGCTATTGCCTCCTTGAAGGCTGTACTGCCTGAGGATGACCCTGTCATGGTGGCAACTGCTGAAGCAGAAGCAAAAATAGCTGCGGAAGAAAATTTAGAAAAGCAAGCTGTAGAAGCTTAACGAAGCAGGAAAAATCCTGCTGTTATAGAAATGATATATAAATAACCCCTAAAATCACATCTACAGGAGAAGGAAAATGCTGGATAAATTACAAGCAATCGAAGATAGATATTTAGATTTAGAGGCTAGAATCAGTGACCCCGATGTTATTGCTAATCAGACTGAATGGCTGAAATGCACGAAGGCTCATGCTAAGATGGAGCCAGTTGTTACTGCCTTTCGTGAATACCGTGATATGGTAAAGGCAAAGGAGGAGGCTGAGGAAATTCTTCAGGCTAATGAGGATGCCGACTTAGTGGAAATGGCTAAGGAGGAGCTGAAGGAGCTGAAGCCTCAAATTGAGGAGTACGAGGAAAAGCTGACTATTTTGCTGCTGCCATCTGATCCTAACGACGACAAAAACGTTATTGTGGAAATCCGTGGTGGCGCTGGTGGCGATGAGGCAGCTCTGTTTGCAGGCGTACTTTTCCGCATGTATATGCGCTATGCAGAGGTGCGTGGCTGGAAGGTAGAGGTTATGGACTCCAGTCCTACCGAGCTGGGTGGCTTTAAAGAGGTTGTTTTCCAAATTAATGGTGATAGCGTATATAGTCGTATGAAATTTGAAAGTGGTGTACACCGTGTACAGCGTGTACCGGAAACTGAATCTCAGGGCCGTGTACATACCTCCACTGTTACTGTAGCAGTGCTGCCTGAGGCAGAAGAGGTTGATGTAGAAATCAATCCTGCTGATTTGCGTGTAGATACCTATCGTGCAGGTGGTGCTGGCGGTCAGTACGTAAACAAAACTGAATCTGCTGTACGTATTACCCATATTCCTACTGGTATCGTAGCTCAATGTCAGGATGAAAAATCCCAGCTGAAGAACCGTGAAAAATGTATGCGTGTTCTCCGTGCCCGTATTTTGGAGCAGGCGCAGGAGGAGCAGCGTGCAGCTACTGCTGAGGACCGTAAGAGCCAGGTTGGCACCGGTGACCGCAGCGAACGTATTCGTACCTATAACTATCCTCAGGGACGTGTAACAGACCACCGTATTGGTCTGACTCTCCATAAGCTGGAGGCAATTGTCAACGGTGATATGGAAGAGCTTGTAAGCGCTCTGATTACTGCAAAGCAAAGTGAACAATTACGTCAGGTGAAATAAGATGGACAAGCCTGTTTGGACTATCATTAAAATTTTAGATTGGACGAAGCAGTACTTCACAGACAGAGGCGTGGAAAATCCGCGCCTCGATGCTGAAGTGCTGCTTTGTGCTGTTTTACAGTGCGAGAGAATCAAATTATACATGGATTTTGAGCGCCCTTTGACTAGTGCGGAGCTGGCTAAGTATAAGGAATATGTTGCCCGTCGTGGACAGCACGAGCCCTTAGCCTATATTTTGGGCGAAAAGGAATTTATGCGTAACAGCTTTAAGGTTACACCTGCAACATTGGTTCCTAGACCAGAAACAGAGCTGCTGGTGGAAAGTCTTATAAAGGCCGCCAACCTGCTTAATGAAAATGGCGATGTAAAAATTTTAGACATTGGCACAGGTAGCGGTGCTATTATTGTATCCCTTTTGGATTATTTGCCTAACGCTAAGGGTGTAGGCGTAGATATTAGCATGGATGCTTTGGTTGTAGCTGAGGAAAATGCCCGTCGTATTGGCGTTAGAGAGCGTGCTGGATTCGTCCGCAGTGATTTGTTCAGCCGTATTCCTGCAGATAAGAAGTTTGATATTATCGTTTCTAATCCGCCCTATATTCCTGCAGCGGATATTGCCGGACTGGCCAAGGATGTACAAAAGGAGCCTCATGGAGCTCTTGATGGTGGCATCGACGGATTAGATTTTTATCGTCGTATCATTAATGAGGCTATGGAGCATATGGCCGCAGAGGGCATTTTGGCTTTTGAGGTGGGTATTAACCAGGCTCAGATAGTAGCGGAGCTGTGCCGTCAGGCTGGCTTTAAAGAAACAGCAATTCGTAAGGATTACGCAGACATTGAGCGTATGGTTTTTGCTGTTAAAGAAGAAGGAGATGGCAGTAAATATGCTGACCTATTATTGGAAATTACAAGAAAAATGTGATAACTCAGAGATTTTGCGTCAGGCAGCCTATTTTGTTAAAACAGGCGAGGTTGTAGCATTTCCTACAGAAACTGTTTACGGTTTAGGTGCTAATGGACTTAATCCTGAAGCGGTAGCCAAAATTTTTGCAGCTAAGGGTCGTCCTAACGACAATCCCTTGATTTTACATATTGCTGATAAAAAGGATATTTTGCCCCTGACTACAGGTCTTAACAATAATGCTAAGGTGCTGATGGAGCATTTTTGGCCAGGCCCCTTAACACTAATTGTTAATAAATCCAAAATTGTACCTGATGCAGTAAGTGCTGGTTTGGACACAGTTGCGGTACGCTTTCCGTCAAACCGCTTTGCACAGGAATTTATTAAGGCCTGTGGCTGTCCTATTGCAGCACCCTCTGCCAATATTTCCGGTCGTCCCAGTCCTACTAATGCTCAGGATGTATTGGAGGATATGCAGGGTAAGGTGGCAGCTGTTTTAGATGGAGGACATTGTGGTATTGGTCTGGAATCAACGGTTGTTGATACTACTGAACCTGTGCCTGTGATTTTGCGTCCTGGTGGAATTACCTATGAAATGCTGACAGAGGTTCTTGGTGCAGTAGAGATTGATCCTGCGCTGCAGGGTGATAAAAACTTTAGACCTAAGGCTCCTGGAATGAAGTATCGTCATTATGCGCCGATGGCTCCTGTGTATATTTTTGAAAATGATGCTGCTCAGGAGCTGCCTGCCATTGTTAAAAAAGGCATTATGAAGGGCTTGAAGGTAGGCGTTTTGTGTAGTGAGGCTATGCAGGGCCGCTTGCTTCCTCATGCTAATCTGCAGCTTTCCTGCTGGGGTAGCAGCCGCGAACAGCTGGCAGCAGATTTATTTGAGCTGCTGCGCCGTTTTGACCGCACTCAGCCTGATATTATTTTGGCCGAAGGCGTAAGTGAGGATGGCATTGGTCTGGCTATTATGAATAGAATGCGCAAGGCAGCAGGTCATCAAAGTATTATGCTGAAAAATGGTATACTAATGTTAAAAAATGGTGCACAATTACCTACTTTTATGGTAAAATAAGACAGACTATTAAAGTAATGCGAGGAGGATGGCTTAAATGAAAATTGCAATGGCAAGTGATCATGGCGGAATTCATTTAAAAGAACACATTAAGAATTATTTACAGGGTAAGGGTATTGAGGTAGTTGACCATGGTACCTATACTGAAGAATCCTGTGACTATCCTGATTTTGCAGCAAAGCTTTGCCAGGACATTACCAGCGGTGCTAGTGGCGCTGAGCGTGGTATTCTGATTTGTGGTACAGGTATTGGTATCTCTATTGCGGCTAATAAATGCAAGGGCATCCGTGCAGCATTGTGTGCAGATGTATTCTCTGCAAAAATGAGCCGTGAGCATAATAATGCTAATGTACTTTGCATGGGCGAGCGCACTACTGGCGTAGGTCTGGCAGAGATGATTACTGATGCATGGCTGGAAACTGAGTTTGCTGGTGGCAGACATGAACGCCGTGTAGATAAAATTATGGCACTGGAGAAATAAACCAGGAGGCATATATTTTGGACAAGGAACTTAATGCAATCGTTAAGCAGCTTACAGACTGTGCTGAAGAGCTAATTGCAGTTGCTAAAACCCGCAAGGGACAAATCTTCGTTTTGGGCTGCAGCACCAGCGAGGTAATTGGCAATAAAATTGGTACTGGTGGCAGTAGTGACGTTGCTGCTGCTATGTTCAAGGCCTTAAAAGAGGTTTGTGATAAGCACGAGCTTTTTTTAGCAGTACAATGCTGTGAGCATTTAAACCGCAGCCTTGTAGTTGAAGAAGAGGCAATGGAAAAATACGATCTGACAGAGGTAACCGTGCGTCCCATGCCTCACGCAGGCGGTGCAATGGGTACTGCTGCCTACGAAAACTTTACTAATCCTGTTGTTGTAGAGACTATTCAAGGTCATTTAGGTATGGATATTGGTCAAACTCTTATAGGTATGCACCTAAAGAGAGTAGCAGTTCCTGTACGACTGCAGCACAAGCTGATTGGCGAGGCAGTGCTTACTGCGGCCAGAACTCGTCCGCCCCTTATTGGTGGCGAGCGTGCTAAATATCCTGCAAGCAGATAATTGACCTTTTTGAAAATGAGGAGGAAGAATAACATGAACTTAGACAAACTGGCTATTGCGGATCCTGAGCTCAATGGCTATATTAACGAAGAGCTGAACCGCCAAAGAAACAAAATTGAGCTTATTGCATCCGAAAACTTTGTAACTCCCGCTGTAATGGAAGCTATGGGTACCGTTCTGACCAACAAATACGCAGAGGGTTATCCTGGTCATCGTTACTATGGCGGCTGCGAATACGTAGATAAAGTAGAAACCCTGGCTATTGAACGTGCTAAAAAGCTGTTTAATGCTAAATTTGCCAATGTCCAAGCTCATGCAGGCGCTAATGCTAACCTGGCTGTATACTTTGCATTTTTGCAGCCTGGCGATACCATCATGGGTATGAACCTGTCCCAAGGTGGTCACCTGAGCCATGGATCCCCGGTAAACATTTCCGGTAAATATTTTAAGGTTGTTCCCTATGGCGTAAACAAGGAAACCGAAGTAATCGACTATGATGAAATGGAAAAAATCGCTAAGGAAAACCAACCTAAAATCATCGTTGCAGGTGCTAGTGCATATCCTCGCGTAATTGATTTTGCTCGTATTGCTGAAATCGCTCATAGTGTAGGCGCAATCTTTATGGTAGATATGGCTCACATTGCTGGTTTGGTTGCTGCTGGCCTTCATCCCAGCCCCATGCCCTATGCTGACGTTGTAACCACCACCACTCACAAAACCCTGCGTGGTCCTCGTGGCGGTCTGATTCTGACCAACAATGAGGAATATGCTAAGGCAATTAATAAATCTATTTTCCCTGGCGTTCAAGGTGGTCCTTTGATGCATGTCATCGCTGCTAAGGCTGTTGCCTTCGGCGAAGCTCTGAAGCCTGAATTCAAGGAATATCAAGAAAACATCGTTAAAAACGCAAAGGCATTTGCTGAAGCTTTAGTTAAAGAAGGCTTCCGTCTTGTTTCCGGCGGCACCGATAACCATCTGGTGCTGGTTGACGTACGTGGCCAAGGCCTGACTGGTAAGGTTGCAGAACACCTGCTGGATGAAGTTGGTATTACCTGCAACAAAAATACCATCCCCTTCGATCCTGCTAGCCCCTTTGTTACCAGCGGTCTGCGTTTAGGCACTCCTGCTGCTACCACTCGTGGCTTCAAGGAAGAAGACTTCCGTGAAATTGCAGCTATTATCGGCCTGGTGCTGAATAATCCTGAGGATGCTGCTAAGCACGAAGAGGCTGCTAAGCGTGTAGCTGCACTTTGCGCTAAATATCCCATGTATCCCAATCTGTAATAAATAAAAAATCACCGCTCTCACTATGGGAGCGGTGTCTTTAAAAGCAAAATAAACAGAATCTTCACATATTTGCGTAAGCAAATTTAGTTGAAAAGAAAGGAATTTGATAATGCAGATTACTATTGTAGATCATCCCCTGTTAAAGGAAAAAATGACCGTTCTGCGTGATGCCAACACTGATTGTGCATCCTTCCATCGTGCTATTGGCGAGGTAGCAATGCTGCTGACCTTTGAAGCCGCTAAAAGCATCCCTGTTGAAGAGGTTGAGGTAACCACTCCTTTGTGCACAACTAAGGGCCATAAAATTAAAGACTCTGTTACCGTTGTTCCCATCCTGCGTGCAGGCCTGGGCTTTATGGAGGGCGTACTGACCGTTCTTCCTGAGGCTAATGTTGGTCACATCGGTATGAGCCGTAACGAAGAGACCTTAGAGCCTATGGAATACTACTGCAAAATGCCTAAGGATTTGGATGCCTATACCATCGTGGTTGACCCCATGCTGGCAACTGGCGGCAGCGCTGTTGCAGCTATTGACCAAATTAAAAAACGCGGCTATCATAACATCTGCTTCATGTGCCTTGTTGCAGCTCCTGAGGGCGTAGAAAAGCTGAACGCTGCACATCCTGATGTACCTATCTATACCGCAGCTTTGGACCAATGCCTGAACGAGCATGGCTATATTGTTCCTGGCTTAGGTGATGCTGGCGACAGAATTTTTGGTACTCTGTAAAATCATGGAAGCTAAAAGCAGACCCGATTGGGACCAATATTTTATGGAGATTGCCAAGGTGGTAAGCACTCGCTCCACCTGCCTAAGACGCAGTGTAGGTGCTGTTATTGTCAAAAACCGCCAAATTGTGGCAACTGGCTATAATGGTACACCCAAGGACTTACCTCACTGTGCAGAGGTTGGCTGCCTGCGTGAGCAGCTAAATGTACCGTCTGGCAAAATGCACGAGCTGTGCCGTGGAATTCATGCTGAGCAGAATGCTGTAGTACAGGCTGCCTATCATGGTGTATCCGTAAATGGCGGCACTGTTTACTGCACCCATCAGCCTTGCGTTGTTTGCACTAAAATTTTAATCAATGCAGGTATTGAGCGTATTGTGTACGCCAACCCGTATCCTGATAAGCTGGCAGAGGACATGATGAAGGCCTCTGGTATTAAAATTGATATAGTAAAATAGAAATCAGCTTCTTGCTTTATCTAAGGCAGGAAGCTGATTTTTTTGACACATTTATTTTTCTTGCTAAAAGCAGACATTCGTGATAAAGTAAGCGTATAATTGCATAATGACCGCTAGGGGCGCAATTTTGCTGAGAGGACAATGTCCGACCCTTTGAACCTGATTACGGATAATACCGGCGTAGGAAAGCGATAGATTTGGATTTTCCAGAGACTACCCAGCCGTTTCCGTAGGGGAGCGGCTTTTTTTTGATGCAAAAAGCAAGATAAGGAGCGTGACCTAAATGGCAACACAAATGCAGCTGGCTCGTCAGGGCATTATTACAGACGCAATGAAAATCGTAGCGGAGCAGGAAAAACTTTCTCCTGAATTTATCCGCGAGGGCGTAGCGAAGGGCACTATTGCAATTTGCTGCAATGTTAATCATAAAAACTTAATTCCTAGAGGCGTAGGCCAGGGATTGAAGGTTAAGGTAAACGCTAATATTGGTACATCTAGCAGCTATCCTGATCCGGAGCCAGAGCTGAAAAAGCTGGAGGCAGCCATTGCAGCGGGTGCAGACTCTGTTATGGACCTGTCCACTGGCAATAATATTAGTGCTTCTCGCCAGGCAATCATTAATGCGTCCACCGTTATGGTAGGTGTTCTGACGCTCTAATCTAGTTATGGCAAAAGACTCATATTTCTTGTTGAAGGT
>OGOS01000122.1_pt1 | contig 61416 bp, 49 predicted proteins | sample 1552701 | NCBI WGS metagenome assembly OGOS01 (sample SAMEA2580128, study PRJEB22360) | human gut metagenome | biome: human gut; feature: human-associated habitat; material: faeces | place: Denmark | collected 2008/2010
TCGATGAGGTAGGCCTGGCGCGCGCCGGCCTGGATGGTGGCCTCGAACACCGCGCGCTTCTCGACCGACGTTGCACCGCAAGGGATGCATACGACGATGCGCGGCTTGGGCTGCCAAGGATAGCGGCGCGGAGCCGCCTTGTTGATGAACGCCGAGATCATAGCCTCGGTCACATCGTAATCGGCAACGACGCCGTCATGCAGCGGATGCTCCGCAGAAAATGCCTCCGGCGTGTGGTTGATCATATTCTTAGCTTCTCGGCCAACGGCCAAAACGCGCATTGTACTTTTTTCGATGGCCACCACGGACGGTTCGTTGATGACGATGCCCTCTCCGGAGATGGCGACAAGGGTATTGGCGGTTCCGAGGTCGATCGCCATATCGTATGACGACCCTGCGGCGAAACTATCAAGCCATGACATTACTAGGCAGCCCCCTCGATGGTCGATTCATGAAATCAGATTCTAACACCACGTACTTACGCACTGGAAGCATTGCTGGTAAATTCACGAGCCACGCATACGTATAGAGGAAAAGCGGAGCCGTTCTTCCAAACGGCTCCGCTTAGGAAAATACAGACGATAATCCAGCAGCTGCAGTTGCGTTACTTGCGCTGCTTCTCCTGCTCGGCGTGAAGCAGGCGGTTCAATGCATGCAGGTACGCTTTCGTGGAGGATACGATGATGTCGCTGTCCGCTCCGCGTCCCGTGAACACATCGCCATCGGCATTCGTAACGCGAATCGTAACCTCGCCCAGGGCATCAATGCCGCGCGTGACGCTTTGCACGGAGAACTCAGTCAGGTCGTTCTGAACGTCCACGACGTTGTTGACGGCCTTGTAGACAGCGTCCACCGGACCCGTGCCGACGGCGCATGCAACATGCTCCACACCGTTCGGATCGCTCAGGATGACCGTCGCCGTCGGGGTCAGAGGCTGACCGCAGCTGATCTGAACGGACTTGAGCGCGTACATACCGGTCTGGGAGGTGCGGCTATCCTCGCCTACCAGAGATTCCAGATCCTCGTCGTAGATCTCCTTCTTCTTATCGGCAAGGTCGAGGAACGCCTCATACATGCGGTCCAGATCTTCACCCTCGAAATGATAGCCCAGCGCATCCAGACGGTGCTTCAGGGCAGCATGGCCGCTGCGGGCGGAGAGCACAATCTCGCTCTTGCCGGCACCGACCTCGGCGGGATCGATGATCTCGTACGTCGTGCGCTTCTTCAGTACGCCATCCTGATGGATGCCGGAAGAATGGGCAAATGCGTTTGCACCGACGATAGCCTTATTCGGCTGCACGACGAAACCGGTGATGTTGGAAACCAAACGGCTGGCACGCATGATCTCCTTGGTGTTGATATCCGTGTAGGCATCCAGCTCTTTGCCATGCATCTTAATGCCCATGACAACTTCTTCGAGGGCCGTGTTACCGGCGCGCTCGCCCAAGCCGTTGATGGTGCATTCAAGCTGCGTAGCACCGTTCTCGACACCGGCCAGCGACAGGGCCGTTGCCATGCCCAGATCGTTATGGCAATGCACGGAAAGCGTGACGTTCTCGATACCGTCGACATGCTCCATCAGATACTTGATACGACGGCCGTATTCATCGGGAAGCGAATACCCGGTGGTATCGGGAATGTTCACGACGGTGGCGCCCGCTTTGATTACGGCCTGCAGGACCTTCGCCAAGAACTCGTAATCGGAACGGCCGGCGTCCTCAGCGTAGAACTGCACGTCGTCAACGTACTGCTTTGCGTATTTCACGCAATGAACGGCACGCTCGAGGCACTGGTCTTCGGTGATATGCAGCTTGTCATGCATATGGCTGGGAGAAACGCCCAATCCGGTCTGAATGCGGGGGAACTGGGCAACCTTCAGGCAATCGCCGGCGGAATCTATATCCTTATCCACGGCGCGCGTCAGACCGCATACGATGGCGTTACCGCCCGCCTCCTTCGCAATAGCCTGCACGCTGGCGAAGTCGCCAGGAGAGGAAACCGGGAAACCGGCTTCGATAACATCGACATTCAGACGCAGCAGCTGGCGCGTAATCTGCAACTTCTCTTCAGTGTTCATAGAAGCGCCGGGCGATTGCTCGCCGTCGCGCAAAGTGGTATCGAAGATCTGAATCTTGCGAGCCATAGCGTCTTCCCTTCTTGTTTAGCCCGATGACCTTATCTATGGGGCCATCGGTGTATCTGTAACTCGATTACCGATGATATACCACCGCTGATGCAATTCGAGCAAAAACTTCGGCCCGTCTGCGGATAGTCCACAGCTTCGTCAAAGCACGCCGGAATAGGTGGGATGGCAATAAAAAGGCCGGCCCCCAAGCGTTCTCGGGGTACCGGCCCGGTGTGCGGACATCTCCGTCCGCGTCAGCTCAGTTTGGCGAAAAGCCGAATTACTTCTTAATCCAAGAGAACATGGAGCGAACCTTCTCGCCGGTGGTCTCGATCGGATGGTTGTTCATTTCCTCGCGCTTCTCCAGCAACCACTTGTGACCGTTCGCGCAATCGTCCATGAAGTCCTTTGCGAAGGAACCGTCCTGAATACGCTTCAGAATGGTCTTCATGGCCTCGCGGGACTTGTCATTGATAACCATCGGGCCTGCGTAGTACTCGCCGTACTCGGCCGTGTTGGAGATAGAATAATTCATGAAGTGGATGCCGGACTCGTACATCAGGTCGACGATCATCTTCATCTCATGGTAGACCTCGAAGTAGGCCAGCTCGGGCGGATAGCCGGCGTCGGTCAGGGTCTCGAAACCAGCCTTGACCAGCTCGACCAAGCCGCCGCAGAGAACCGCCTGCTCGCCGAACAGGTCCTCTTCGGTCTCCTGTGCGAACGTACCCTTCATCAGGCCGGCACGGGCACCGCCGATAGCCGCGCCATAAGACAGGGCAATATCCCATGCATTGCCGGTGGCATCCTCGTAGACGCAGCACAGGTCAGGCACGCCAGAACCTTCGGTGTACTGACGGCGGACGATATGGCCCGGACCCTTAGGAGCGACCATGATGACGTTCACACCTTCGGGAGCCTTGATGTAGCCGTAATGGATATTGAAACCATGGGCGAATGCCAGCGTATCGCCGGGGTGGAGGTGCTTGGCAATGTGCTCCTCATAGGTCTTGGCCTGAATCTCGTCGGGAATCAGGATCATAACGACATCGGCTTCTTCAGCAGCGGTGTCCATGTCGGTGACGCGCAGGCCGGCCTCTTCAGCGACAGCAGCGGACTTAGAGCCAGGGCGCAGGCCGACGCGCACATCGCAGCCGGAATCCTTCAGGTTCAGCGCATGCGCATGGCCCTGGGAGCCGTAGCCGATGATGGCAATCTTCTTGGTCTGGATGAGCTCCGGATCGACGTCCTTTTCGTAAAGAATCTCAATAGCCATTTGTTTCTCCTTTTTCTTATGGCTGTTGTACACAATCTTGCACAGCTTTCCGCTGCGAAACCGCACCTCACGGATGCGACCATGAGCGAAGGCGCTGCTGCCAATCACGCACATTTCTCATCATACGCCTCTTCGCTATTCCCGCGCGCTTCTGGTCATGGCAATCTTGCCAGTTCGCGTAATCTCCTTGATTCCGAAGGCACGGAGCAGGTCCTCCATGCCGGCAAGCTTCGATTCCGATCCGGTTGCCTCGATGGTCAGGGAATTCTTCCCCACATCCACGACCTTCGCGCGGAATATGTTCGCAATCTGAATCACCTCGTTGCGCTTGTCGGGCGGAGCGGCAACTTTCACCAGCATCAGCTCGCGGACAATAGCCTCGTCGTTCGTCAAGTCGCTGATCTTGTAAACGCTGACAAGCTTGTGGAGCTGTTTCGTGATCTGTTCGAAAGCCACGTCGTCCGCATTTACGACGGCGATAAGACGCGACATATTCAAATCTTCCGTCGGAGCAACGGACAGCGACTCGATATTGAAGCCGCGACGGGAAACCAGACCTGTGACGCGACTCAGCACGCCGGGCTTGTTCTCCACCAGCACGGAGAGAATATGCTTGTTGTTCTGGCTCATCGCATGCCTCCTTCGCTCTCATCCACGAACTCCGAGATATCCCCCACGGCAACGGCACCGATGACGTCGTCAAGACCGGCACCGGGCGCCACCATCGGGAAGACGTTGTCCTTCGTTGGAATGCGGAGATCGAGCAACGCGGGCTTGTCGGATTCCAGCAGGCGGACAAACGCCTTCTCCACCTCGGCGGGCTTGCTGACGCGGTCGCCCACCCAGCTGTACGCATCGGCCAGCTTCACGAAATCCGGGTTGTCAGCCAGGATGGTCTGGCTGAATCGATCATCATAGAACAGGTTCTGCCACTGGTGCACCATGCCCAACGCGAGGTTGTTCATAATGACCACCTTGACGTTTGTCTTCTCAACGGCAGCCGTGGCCATCTCCTGCGAGCACATCTGGAACGAGCCGTCGCCCGTGATGAGTACGACCTGCTTTTCCGGATGTGCCACCTTCGCACCGATGGCAGCAGGCAGGCCGAAGCCCATGGTGCCGGCGCCACCGCTGGACAGGAAGGTCCGCGGCAGGTCGCAATCCAGGTGCTGCGCTGCCCACATCTGATGCTGACCGACATCCGTCACGATGATCGTGTTCTTCGGATCAAGCATGTCGTTCAGCAGGTCCAGCGCGCCTTCCGGTGTGATCTGCCCGCCCTTGTTCGGCACGCCCGGATGGTAGAACGGGTACGTGGCGCGCCAGCGGTTGACCTTCTCCAGCCACTCCTTCGTCTGAGGCTTCGCATCGCGTTTCTTCAGCTCGGCGTTGATGGCCGCAAGCGCCGGCTTCGCATCGCCCACGATGGGCACGTCGGGCTGGCGGTTCTTACCGATTTCGGCGGGGTCGATATCGATATGGATGACCTTCGCGTTCTTCGCGAACGTGGACAGCTTGCCGGTAACGCGGTCGGAGAAGCGCGCGCCCACGGCAATGAGCAGGTCGGCGTTCGACGTGGTCATGTTCGCGTACTTCGAGCCGTGCATGCCCAGCATGCCCAGGCTCAGGTGATGCGTGTTCGGGAATGCACCCTTCGCCATAAGCGTGTTCACAACGGGAATCTGCATGCACTCCGCAAGTTCGCGCAGCTCGTCTTCCGCCTCGGAGGCGATGATGCCGCCACCGGCGTAGATGACAGGCTGCTTCGCCTCCATGATGGCGTCCACCGCTTGGCGGATCTGCTTCGCGTTCGGCTTCACCGTGGGCTTGTAGGACGGCATGTTCACGAAATCGGGATAATGGAACTCGATTTCGGCGGAGCAGATGTCGCTGGGGATATCGATAAGCACGGGACCCGGGCGACCGGTCTGCGCCAGATAGAACGCGTCGCGGAACGTGCGGGTCAGCTCTTCGGGATCCTGCAGCAGGTAGCTGTGCTTGACGATGGGCATCGTGATGCCCACGATGTCAGATTCCTGAAAGGCATCCGTGCCGATGACGGGCTGCGGCACCTGGCCGGTGATGACAACGAGCGGGATGCTGTCCATGTACGCCGTGGCGATGCCGGTCACCGTATTCGTGGCGCCCGGGCCGGACGTGACGATGACGACGCCGGCCTTGCCGGTAGCGCGCGCATAGCCGTCCGCCTCATGCGTTGCGCCCTGTTCGTGACGGGCGAGCACATGGTGAATCTGCTTCGAATCGTACAGGGCATCGTAGATCTTGATGGCCTGTCCTCCGGGATAACCGAACACGGTGTCCACGCCCTCGGCCTCCAGGCTGGCGATAACGGCCTGAGCACCGGTGAGCACCTTGCCCTCCTTGGCTGTCTTGCTGCCGTAAAGCGGCAGGCCGCGGCCCGTGGTTCCCTTCTGTCTTTGCTGTTTTGCACCCATTAGGAGAGATACGCCCCCTTATCTGCGCTCGTGACGAGCTTCGCATAGCGAGACAGCACGCCGGTGGTGTACTTCGGCGCGGGAGCCTTCCACGCAGCACGACGTTTCGCCAGCTCATCTTCAGGAACTTCCAGTTCGATGGTGCCCGCGGGGATGTCGATGGAAATCATATCGCCATCCTGGACCAGGGCGATGGGACCGCCCGCTGCGGCCTCGGGGCTGACATGGCCGACGCAGGGACCCTTCGTGGCGCCGCTGAAGCGGCCGTCTGTGATCAACGCAACGGACGTATCCAGGCCCATACCATAGATGGCGGACGTAGGCGTGAGCATCTCGCGCATGCCGGGGCCGCCTGCCGGGCCCTCGTAGCGGATGACGACGACCTCGCCCGGCTTGATCTTGCCGCCGAAGATGGCGTCGCAGGCCTCTTCCTCGCTATTGAAGACATGTGCAGGACCGCGGTGCTGCATCATCTCGGGTTTCACTGCGGACTGCTTGACAACGGCCGCATCCGGAGCCAGCGAACCGCGCAGCACGCGCAGGCCGCCCGTGGGGCTGTACGCGTTCTCCACGGTGCGGACGATCTCGCCGTCCACGGGCGAAGTGGAGTCGACCCATTCCTGCATGGTGCCGTGACACGTGATGGCGTCCATGTCCAACAGGCCGTGGCGACCCAGCTCGCCGATGATGGCGGACACGCCGCCGACGCGGTAGAGGTCCTCTATGTGCAGCGGACCGGCCGGCGCGATGCGCGTCAGGTTCGGGGTCTTCTTGCATACCTCGTCCCAATCGTCCATGGTCACCGGGCAGCCGGCCGCGTGGGCGATGGCCGTCAGGTGAAGCATCGTGTTCGTGGAACCGCCGAACGCCATGTCCAACACCATGCCATTATGGATGGAATGCTCGTTGATCAGGTCGCGGGCCGTAATGCCCTTCTCCAGAAGCTCCATGACCTTCATGCCGGCGTGCTTCGCAAGGCGGATACGCTCGGAATAGACGGCCGGGATGGTTCCGTTGCCCTCCAGCGCGATGCCCAGCGCTTCGGACAGGCAGCCGATGGAATTCGCGGTGAACATGCCGGAGCAGCTGCCGCACGTCGGGCATGCCGTGTTCTCGTACCACTTGCACTGATCCTCGGTCATGGTGCCGGCGGTGACGGCGCCCACGGCGTCGAACAGCGTGTTCAAGTCCGTCTCCGAACCGTCTTTATCGCGGCCGGCCAGCATGGGGCCGCCGGTGACGACGACCGTGGGGATGTCGATGCGGCACGCAGCGATCAGCATGCCGGGAACGACCTTGTCGCAGCTGGGTATCAGCACCATGGCATCGAACTGATGACCCTGGATGCCGCATTCGACGCTGTCGGCGATTACCTCGCGGCTCGTCAGCGAATAGCGCATGCCGGCATGGTTCATGGCAATGCCGTCGCAGACGCCGATCGTATTCATTTGGATAGGGGTACCGCCGGCTAGGCGGATGCCCGCCTTAACGGCCTCCGCAATCTGCGGAAGGTGGATATGACCGGGAATGATCTCGTTCTGGGAGGAGAACACCGCAACCAGGGGGCGCTCAAGCTCCTCATCCGTCAAACCGTCTGCCTTGAGCAGGCTGCGGTGGGGGGCACGAGCAAGACCCTTCTTCACCGCATCGCTTCGAAGTTCCATTTCAACATCCCGTCTCTCATTCCCGCCCGAGGGCGGAATCCTTCTTACACCGGCGCGGCTTTACCGCACCCGATGCCCTGCACAGGCGCATCGGCCATGCAGGCGTGCCGTGCAATAAAAAAACCCGGTGGCAAGTCGCCCCGGGTACGTAGCAGAGATATAGGATGCATACGCCGTCAATCGCGTCCGCAATCCATAATGGACTGTTTCGGTGGTCACCGGTTCGACTTACTTGCTCCCCCGCCTGCGGAGATCTTCCGCAATACGGGCTCACGTTCGCTCAAACTGCTCGGAGGTGGCTTTCAGGACGTCCAACGCAAGCTCGCACCAACCGCTTGCTCTCTGAGGGAAGGATGGCCCTTACTTTCCTCTTCATCGCTTTAGCTATTAGGTTGTGATGCACAGTATACTCAAGCAAGGACAGGTTTCAAGGCAGTTAACACATTTCGCCAGAAACCCGTCATATGGGGCATAACCGGTGCGGAGAAACACTGCCGCTTGCGCTTATAGTGCAGCCAGGATCGTTTCCATCAGTCGGCTGAAATCCGCTTCGCGCGTCTTTGCGACATCCATGACCTCGTCGGAATTCGGATCCGCGCCCGCAACGCCGCAGGCCATGTTCGACACCAGCGACATGCCCAGCACACGCATGCCCATGTGACGGGCCACGATGACCTCCTCCACCACGCTCATGGCAACGGTGTCGGCACCCCAGGATGCGAACATGCGAATCTCCGCGGGAGTTTCGAAACTGGGACCCAACAGACCCAGGTACACGCCCTGCTGCATACGGATGCCCAGCTTCTCACCGCATTGCGCCGCAAGCGCAACGAGCTGCGGGTCGAACGCGTCCAACATGGGGACGAAGCGGGGAGCCAGACGGTCCGCATCGATGCCCACCAGCGGATTCGCGCCCGTGAAGTTGATCTGGTCTGTCATGACGCAAAAATCGCCGACGCGGTACGTCGGGTTGATGGCGCCTGCCGCATTCGTGGTGATGAGCGTGTCGATGCCGCACAACGCCATGAGCCAAATGGGGAACGCCACCTGCTGTGGCGTGTTTCCCTCGTACTTGTGCAGGCGCCCCTGCATGCACAGCACGCGCCGGTCCGTGCCGGGCACGGTGCCCAGCACGAAGCGCCCCACATGGCCCACAGCCGTGGACACCTTCATATGGGGGACGTCGGCGAACGGAAGGAAGCGCGCATCCTGCAGGCTCTCGGCAAACGGGTTCAAGCCGCTGCCCAGCACAACGCCCGCCACCGGCTTGTCCGCGCCGATGAATGCGCGAAGCACCGGCTTCGCTTCTTCCAAATCCTCAACCAGGGTTTCCTTCATACCCCTACTCCTTGCTCTCCTGCGCAGCGCCGTACATTGGCACAGCTTCAACTGCCGGCTTACGCGCCTTGATGACGCGCGGTTTGCCATTCAGGTCCTGCACGATGCCGACATGCACGAACCCCGCCTGCTCCGTCAGCTCCTTCGCTGCATCGAGGCAATCCTCATGCAGCTCCACGGCAAATGCACCGCCCGCCTTCAACGCGCGCAGCGCGAACGGCAGCAGCCGACGATAGAAATCCAGGCCGTCCGGCCCGCCGTCCAAGGCCAGCTTCGGTTCGTAATCGTGTACTTCGACATCCAGACCTTCGTAAACCGCCGTGGGAATATACGGCGGATTCGAGATCAGCGCATCGAACGTGCCCAGCGCTTCGGGCACGATGCCGTCGCCCAAATCGCATTCGATGACGCTCACGCGGTCCGCCACACCCAGCCGCTGGGCGTTGCTGCGCGCCAAATCGACGGCGATGGGAGAGATATCCGTCGCGGTGACCTGGATATCGGGGCGTTCCGTGGCAATGGAGCATGCGATGCAGCCACTGCCCGTGCCAATCTCGACCACCTGCAGAAGCGATTCCTGCGCCTCCGGTTCCGAAGCTGGGGCGCCGTCGTTCGCGCCCTCCCCTTCTGCAGTCTCTGCAGCCCGATTCGCCGCCGGTTCTGCGGCGTCCGATGCCGCCTGGAGCTTTTCCGCGCACGCGGCGAGCAGCTCCTCCATTTCATCTTCCGTATGGGAGTCCAGTGCTATGCGCCGTTGCCGTTTCGGGAGCATGTCCAGCAACTCGGAAACGAGTACCTCCGTCTCTGGCCGCGGAATGAGCACACCAGGGCGCACCTCCACGGTGATGAAACGGAACGGGGCCGTGCCGGTGAGGTACTGCAACGGCTCGCCCTTCGCGCGGCGCCGAACGGTGTCGCGGAGGAAGTCCAGTTCCGAGGCGTTCAGCGCCCGTTCCATATCCAGATACAGTTCTATCTTGCTCAGGCCCACGGCATGTTCTCCCAGCCACTGCGCGGAACCGCGGGGATCGGGGTCGCCGTGCCGGCGGAGATAGCCTTCGCACCATTGCAGCATGTCGCGGATGGTCCAAATACGGGCGCCGTCGCCGGAAGCGGCAGCGCCCGTTTCAACCTGAGGGGTATTCGGGGTTTCAGCCATGCGCCCTACGCCACTTCGCTGGCGGCTTCCAGCTTCGCTGCGCGGTCTGCGGCCTGCAGCTCTGCGATGAGTTCGGCCAGACCGGCTCCGCCGCTGCCGAGCAGTACGCCGTGGTACGAGCCGTTGTAGCCGATGCGATGGTCCGTCACGCGATCCTGAGGTGCATTGTACGTGCGGATCTTCTCGGAGCGGTCGCCGTGTCCGATCTGGCTGCGGCGCTCTGCGCCCTCCGCCTCATGCTGTTCCTGCAGCATCTTGTCGTACAGGCGCGCACGGAGCACTTCCATAGCCGCGATCTTGTTCTGCAGCTGCGACTTCTGGTCCTGCGATTGCACCACCAGGCCCGTGGGCAGGTGCGTGATGCGCACTGCGGAGTCCGTGGTGTTCACGCACTGGCCGCCGGGGCCGCCGGCGCGGTACACATCGATGCGAAGGTCCTCGGGCTTGATATCGACCTCCACCTCATCGGCTTCGGGAAGCACCGCTACCGTGGCCGTGGACGTGTGGATGCGGCCCTGGCTCTCGGTCTTCGGCACGCGCTGGACGCGATGCACGCCGGACTCGAACTTCATGATGGAATAGACCTTGTCGCCCTTCACCTTGAACTGGATAGATTTATAGCCGCCGGCCTCTGACGGCGAGGCGTCCATCACCTCGATCTTCCACTTGCGGTCCTCGGCGAAACGCGTGTACATGCGGAACAGGTCGCCGGCGAAAATGGCGGCCTCGTCGCCGCCGGCACCGGCGCGGATCTCGACGATGATGTCCTTCTCGTCCGCGGGGTCGGCCGGAATGAGCATGACCTTGATCTCGTCTTCGAGGACGGGAAGCTCGGCGTCAATGCGGGCGATCTCCTCCTGACCGAATTCCTTCAGCTCGGGATCGGACAGCATCTCGTGGGCTTCCTCCAGGTCATCGCAGTCCTGCACGTACTGGCGCGCCTTCTCCACCAGCGGGCCCTGGTCGCTGAATTCCTTCGCCAGCTTCAGGTATTCCTTCTGGTCGTTGATGACGGACGGATCGCTCATCTTCGCCTCGATCTCCTCGTAGGCCTGGATGATGCTCTCCAGCTTCTGGCGCATACCGCTGTTCTTCGTTTCCTTCATTGCTCTTCCTTATCGGTTCGTTGAATGGGTTAATTCTGTTGCATTCTGACGAACCGGGCTAATGCTCTCCGGCGGCGTGCGTGGTGAGATAGGCTGCGGCCCCTTCGGCCGCGACGGCGCCATCGCTGACTGCCGTCACTACCTGGCGCAGCGGCTTCGTGCGGATGTCCCCGGCAACGAAAACGCCCGGCACGGACGTGGCGCATGTCTCATCGGCCTTTACGTATCCGTTTTCATCAAGCTCAAGCTGGCCTTCGAACAGAGCCGTGTTCGGCACACTGCCGATGGCCACGAACAGTGCCGATGCGGGAAGGTCCTCCGTCGAGCCATCCTTCACATTCGTAATGGTGACGCCGGAAAGCTTGCCATCCTCGCTGTGGACGGCGCTGATGACGGACTCGTATTTGAAATAGATGTTCTCGGCAGCCTCGGCCGCCTTCGTGTAGACAGCAGTGGCGCGGACATGTTCGCGACGATACACGATGGTCACGGAATGGCAGATGTTTGCAAGGTACAGCGAATCCTCGACAGCCGTGTTCGCGCCGCCGTAGACGATAACGTCCTTGCCACGGAAGAAATTGCCATCGCACGTTGCGCAGTAGCTGATGCCATGCCCGCGCAGCTCGTCTTCGTCGTCGATGCCCATGCTGCGCGCCGAGGCACCCGTTGCCAAGATGACCGTATGCGCCTTGAACTGCTCGTTGCGCGTGGAAATAGTCTTCACGGGGCCTTCCAGGTCCACACCGACGATTTCCGCGGAGACGGTTTCGACGCCGAAGCGCTCGGCCTGCTGACTCATATCCAGGGCAAGCTGGAAGCCGTCAACTCCTTCGGGAAATCCGGGATAGTTGTCGATGCGCGCGGTATTGCCCAGCTGTCCGCCGGCGACCATCTGCTCGAAGACCTTCGTCTTCCAGCCGGCGCGGGCGGCATAGAGGGCAGCGGTCATGCCGGCGGGGCCGGAGCCGATGACCGCGATGTCTATGATGTCGCTCTGTTCGCTCATGCGATGCTCTCCTTTTTCGTTTTCGCTATTGTATACACGCAAAACAGCCCGCGCAACGAATGCACGGGCTGCCCGTCAAGAAATGCGCAAGCTAAGCGAAAAGACCGAGGATGGCCTCCTTCGGCTTCACGCCGACGAACTGGTCCTTCACTGCACCGTTCTCGAAGGCGATAACGGTGGGAACGCTCATGACGCCGTATTCCTGAGCAAGATCGGGGCTCTCGTCCACATCGACCTTATAGACATCAATCTGACCGGCCTTCTCCTGCGCTACCTGATCGACCATCGGGGACAACATCTTGCAAGGACCGCACCACGTTGCGAAAAAGTCGACGAGCACAGGCTTGTCCGCATTCAGCACCTTTTCCTTGAACTGCTGGGAATCGATAACTTCAGCCATCATATCCCTCTCTTTCGTACGTTACATATGGATGACATCCGTTTGGTTACTCATGTACATCCTTCTTTACATGATTCACAATATCATAGGTAATCACTGGAAAAGGAAATTCGGATGGACTCCATGGAAATAAACGATACCTCCGGGAATGCGTGGGGCACCCCCGCCTATGTCGGGCGTACGCCGCTGCCCTTCCACCTGGTTCTGGAAGGCGGCGCAATGAGGGGCCTGTTCACCGCAGGCGTTTTGGACTACTTGCTGGAACAGGGCGTTCTGGCGAAGCGGACAATCGGCGTTTCGGCCGGCGCATTGGTCGGTTACAACTACGTGTGCGGCGCTATCGGTCGCACGGCCTACATCAATCTGAAGTACTGTGATGATGCCCGCTATCTCTCCGCAAGCAATATCCTGCTCACCGGAGATGCACTCGGCATCGACTTCACGTTCAACCAGATTCCCCATCAGCTTGATCCGTTCGATATGGACGACATCTACCGCTCCCCTATGAAGCTGACCTCCGTTGCCAGCAATCTGGAACTGGGAGAGGCGGACTATCACGATTACGAACCCACGGATCGCACGGGCCATGCCGGCAACAGCCCGGTCCAGTTGAATGCGAACCTGTGCTATCTCGTGGCGTCTTCCGCCATGCCGCTCGCAAGTCACCGGACGTTCGTGGACGGCAAGGTACTGCTGGACGGCGGCGTCTGCGACAGCGTGCCCATCTGCTATTCGCTCATTCGCGGCCTGAAGGAGGACGTGAATAAGCACGTGGTGGTGTTGACGCAGGACGCCACGTTCGTGAAGCAGCCGAACCCCGCGCGCATGCTGGTAGCGCAGCACTATGCGAAGTACCCATATTTCGTGGACCGCTTCGAGGCGCGCCATTACGACTACAACCGCGTCTACCGCCTGGTGAAACGCCTGGAAGACGAAGGGCGCATCTTCGTATTCAGACCGAACAAGCCCGTGGACATCACGGCCATGGAAAGCAATCGCGACAAGCTGATGGACCTGTATCTGGAAGGATACGAGATTGCCGCACGGCGCTTCGACGAATTGCAGCGCTATTTGGAACTGTAGTCCCACCAGCCCGAAACAGCAGTGCAGCACGGCGAAAGAAGCCCGCACAGCAAAACGGGGACGGATGATTGCATCCGTCCCCGTTCTTCATTCAACGCGCGCAGCAATTACCGACGCGTGCGAATCTCCTCCGTGATATCGGCGATGAAGTCGTCAAGCTGGCGCTGCACCGTCTCGTTCGAACGGTCGCGCACACTGATGTTGTCCGCTTCCTCTTCCTTCTCGCCCAAGATGAGCATGTACGGAACGCGGTCGACACCGCGCGCTTCGCGGATCTTGTAGCCAATCTTCTCGTCGCGTTCGTCCACAACAACGCGGACGCCTGCGGCCTTCAGCTTGTCGGCCACGTGGTTCGCATACTCGCGGTGTTTCTCGGAAACCGGCAGCACCTTCACTTGGCACGGTGCCAGCCACGTGGGGAACTTGCCCGCATACTGCTCCGTCAGCATGCCAATGAAGCGCTCGAAGCTGCCGAAGCCGGCACGATGGATCATGATCGGACGCTTCTTCGTGCCGTCGGAGTCCGTGTACTCCAGCTCGAAGTTCTGCGGCAACTGGAAGTCCAGCTGGATGGTGCCGCACTGCCACGTGCGTCCCAGGCAATCCTTCAGATGGAAGTCGATCTTCGGGCCGTAGAAGGCGCCGTCGCCCTCGTTGAGCGTGTAATCCACATCCATGGCTTCCAGAGCCTTGCGCAGGCCCTCTTCCGCAAGCGCCCAATCCTCGTCGGAACCCATGGAGTCGTCCGGACGGGTAGACAGCTCTACCTTGTAGGGAAAGTCGAACTGCTTGTAATACGACGTGATCAGATGCGCCGTCTCCGTCACCATGTCCGTGATCTGGTCGGGACGGACGAACAGGTGCGCATCGTCCTGCGTGAACGCGCGGACACGGAACAGGCCGTGCAGCGCACCCTTCAGCTCGTGGCGATGGTCTTTGCCCGCCTCGGCAAGCTTCAGGGGCAGGTCGCGGTACGAACGCGGCTTGCTCTTGTAGATCAGGCAGGCACCGGGGCAGTTCATGGGTTTGACGGCGTATTCCTCGTCGTCGATCATGGTGGTGTACATGTTCTCTTTATAGTGATCCCAGTGACCCGACGTCTCCCAGAGCGTCTTGCTCAGGATGATGGGCGTATCCACCTGGTCGTAGCCGTATTCTTCCTGCTTTTCAATCCAGTAGTTCATGAGGGAGTTCTTCAAGCGCATGCCGTTCGGCAGCCAGAACGGAAAGCCCGGGCCCTCGTCGGCCATCATGAACAGCTCCATCTCCTTGCCGATCTTGCGGTGGTCGCGCTTTGCGGCCTCCTCCTGCACGCGCTCGTATTCCTTCAGATCGTCCTTCGTCTTGAAGGCGATGCCGTTGATGCGCGTGAGCATCTTGTTGTTCTTGTCGCCCTTCCAGTACGCACCGGACACATGCGTCAGCTTGAACGCCTTCAGGGCCTTCGTATAGCAGATATGCGGGCCCACGCACATGTCGATGTATTCGCCCTGCTGGTAGAACGTGATGCGGGCATCTTCGGGAAGATCGCCGATATGCTCGACCTTGTACTTCTCGTTGCGGTCCTGCATCAGCTTGACCGCTTCGGCGCGCGGCAGCTCGAAGACGCTGAACTTCAGGTTCTCCTTGCAGATCTTCTTCATCTCGTCTTCGATGATGGGAAGATCCTCTTCGGAGATTTTCTGATCGCCGAGGTCGATATCGTAGAAGAATCCGTTGTCGGTAGCGGGGCCGTATCCGAAATCCGCCTGAGGATACAGCCGTTTGATTGCCTGGGCCATAATATGCGCAGCGGAGTGGCGCAGGACATGCACCTCTTCCTCGGCTGGGCATTCGGCCACATGCCCATCGTTGTAAAGAACCTTCATTACTACCTCTCTTCGGATAGGTATCCATACACGGACTTCGATATTAGCACTGTTCCCCCGCACCGCATGCCTGGACGCCCGCACCAAGAAAAGGCTCACGAAAAAAGAGCCGCCCGAAGGCGGCTCTGTCAGTCTGATGCGTTGCGGCACTTAGGAGTTTAGATGCGGTGTGGGCGAAGCCTGCTGCCCGCCGTTCGGAGCATGCTGGCCGCCCGCCTGCGCCTGCGGGCGCTGCTGAGGACGCTGCTGGGGTCGACGCTGGCCCGTCCTGCCGTTCGGGCGTCCTGCCGGCGCCGCGCAATAGGGGCAGATCGTCCACGCAGGGTCGAGTGCCTTGCCGCAATGGCCGCACAGATTCTTCAGGCGCTGGTGGCAGTTCGGGCATACGACGTAATCTGCCTCCACGGGATAACCGCAGCGGGCGCATTCGCCGTACTTCATCAGCTCGCGCTGCTTCAAGGCAACTTCCAGCTCCTGCTCGTCGTGGTCAATCTGCATCAGAGGAGGACGCAGCAGCAGATAGGCGATGACACCGATAACGGGAATCAATGCCACGATAGTCCAGATATACCACTGCGTTCCGCGCGCATACGCATCGCGCGCAACCCAGACGATGCAGAGCACATACAGGGCGATGATCATGATGAAGGCCACAGTGAAGGTGGTCTGCAGCTCAGGCGACCAAAGCTGTCCCAGAAGCTCGCTCATTGTTACCTCGGTTTCCTCATTCGGTGATCCGCTGGATTCGCACCGCGTGCAAATCCCCTCTATTCTAGCAAATGCACTGAAGGCCACAAGCAAACCGCCCTGCCATCAGGGACAGGGCGGTTCGGAATGCGCAGGAGTTTATGCCAGCTCCTCCAGTCGGGCCTTCGTCAGGCGCAGCTTCTCGGTGGCCTCCTCGAATTTCGCCCGGTCCTTTGCGATGATCTCCGGCTTCGCCTTCGCAAGGTAGCCGGGGTTGTTCAGCTTCTTGTCCAGCTTCGCCACGTCCTTCTCAAGCGCCTTCTGCTGCTTGTTCAGACGGGAGCGTTCGGCATCGAAATCCACCAGACCGGAAAGGACGACGTACACCTCGCCGCCCGTGATCAACGCGACGCTGGATTCGGCGGGTTTCTCCGCATCCGGAGAAATGAGGCACGACGACAGGTTCGCCATGTCCACGACCAGTTCGCGCTGCTCCTCCAGAAGCGCCGCATCGGCCGCATCCACCTTCACGGAGATTTCCATGGGCTTCTTCGGAGAGATGCCGTGGCGTGCGCGGATGGCGCGGACGTTCGAAACAACATCAATCACGAGCGCGATGGCCCGTTCCGCATCGGCATCGATGTACTTCTCCAGCGCATCGGCGTCGGGCCACGGGGCGATGATCAGCGAGTCCGCCTTGTTCAGGCTGGGCAACTCCTGGTAGATCTCCTCCGTGACGAACGGCATGATGGGATGCAGCAACCGCAGCGCCGTGTCCAGCACGAACACCAGGTTGCGCTGCGTGGCGCTGCGCTCCTCCGCGCTCCCCTGCAGGCGGATCTTCGACAGCTCGATGTACCAGTCGCAGAACTCGTTCCAGAAGAACGCGTACAGCTCGCGCGTGATCTCGCCGAAGTTGAATTCCTTGTAGGCGTAGTCGACGTTGCGGACTAGCTGCGCCAGGCGGGAGAAGATCCACTTGTCTGCCGGCGCCACGGGGTCGGGCTCGCCGGGCACGTAGTCGTCCAGGTTCATCATGACGAAGCGCGCGGCGTTGCGGATCTTGTTTGAGAAGTTACGGCTGCTTTCCAGCTTCGCCTCGTTGAACTTCAGATCCTGCGCGCCCGTCACCTGCATCAGCAGACCGAAGCGCATGCCGTCCGCGCCGTAGTCCTTCATCAGCTTCAGCGGATCCACGCCGTTGCCGCGGCTCTTGCTCATGGGCTTGCCGTCGGCACCCATGACCGTGGGATAGATGATGACGTGCTGGAACGGAATCTTGCCAGTGCAATACTCGCTGGCCATGACCATACGGGCAACCCACAGGCCCATAATGTCGCGCGCCGTGGCAAGGACCTGCGTGGGATAGCACTTCTTCAGTTCCGGAGCGTCCGTGCCCTCCTTTGTCCAGCCCATCGTGGCGAACGGCCACAGCTGGCTGGAGAACCAGGTGTCCAACACATCCTCGTCGCGGCGGACGGGCTTGCCGCATTTCGGACACGTCTCGATGTCATCCACGCTCGCATCTTCCCAACCGCAGGCATCGCAGTAGAACATGGGAATGCGATGGCCCCACCACAGCTGGCGGCTGATGCACCAATCCTTCAGGTTATCCAGCCAATCCAGGTAGACCTGGCTCCAACGGGCGGGATGGAACTGGATCTCGCCGGATTCCACGGCTTTCTTCGCCGGGCCCTTCAGACGATCGACGGCAACGAACCACTGCTCGGATTCCCAGGGCTCCAGCTTCGTGTGGCAGCGATAGCAGGTCATGACGGAATGGTCGTGATCTTCCACACGGTCCAGCAGGCCAAGCTTGTCGAACTCCTCGACAATGGCCTCGCGGGCCTCGTCGCGGTCCATGCCGCTGAACTTGCCGTAGCCATCCACGACATGCGCCGTCTCATCGAAGATGTTGATCTTCTCCAGGTCGTGGCGCTCGCCCATGCCCCAGTCGTTCGGGTCGTGGGCCGGCGTGACCTTCACGAAGCCGGTGCCGAAACCGGCGTCAACGTAGTAGTCGCTGAAGATGGGGATCTCGCGGCCCACGATGGGCAGCTTGACCTTCGCACCCACGAACTTCTGCTTGTCCGGGTCCTTCGGCGAAACGGCCACGCCCGTGTCGCCCAGCATGGTCTCGGGACGCGTGGTGGCAACGACGATGTAGTCCTGGCCGTCGACGGGTTCCACCAGCGGGTAGCGCAGATGCCACAGGTGGCCCTTCTCCTCGACGTACTCCGCCTCGTCATCGGCGATGGCGGTCGTGCAATGCGGGCACCAGTTGACAATGCGCTTGCCACGATAGATCAGGTCGTCGTGGTACCACGTCACGAACAGGCGGCGAACAGCATTGATGTAGTCCGGGTCGAGCGTGAAGTGCTCATCGGAATAGTCGCAGCTGCAGCCCATACCCTTGATCTGCTCGACGATGGTCTTGCCGTACTGCGCGCGCCAGTCGTAGCACGCCTCGATGAACTTCTCGCGGCCGATCTCCAGACGGCTGATACCCTGCTCGGCCAGCTTCTTGTCGACCTTCGTCTGCGTGGCGATGCCGGCATGGTCCGTGCCCAGGATCCAACGGGCCTGATAGCCCTGCATACGCGCTCGGCGGATGCAGGCATCCTGGATGGTGTCGTCCAGAGCATGGCCCATATGCAGCATGCCCGTGATGTTCGGAGGCGGGATGACAATCGTGTACGTATCGCCGGCATGTACGCCAAAACCGGGCGTGCGCTTGAAATAACCGGCCTCGTTCCACTTGTCGAAAAGCGGCTTCTCATGCGCCGCGAAGTCGTAATCGATTTTCTTGTTTGCCATCTTCGCTTTCTCCTACAACCTAAGGAAAGCCCCGGAGCGCGCGGGCGCAGACAGGGCTTTCCCTCCTGAATCTTGTGCTATGCCGAATGCGTGGATTCCGAATCCGGGTCCACCGCTTCGATCAATGCGGGCTCTACCGCTACGTCAGCATCTTGCAGCGCGTCCACGGAAACAATCGGAGGAATGGTTCCATTCACCACATTGTCGGCCGTGACCAAGACGCGCGTAGCCTCCGTATGCTCGGGCAGATCGTACATCACATCCAACAGGATGCGCTCGCAGATGGAACGTAGGCCGCGGGCTCCCGTTCCCCGATCCACGGCCTCGTCGGCAATGGCGTTCAAGGCTTCGGGCTCGAACTCCAACGTGGAGTTCTCGAACTCAAACATCTTCTTATACTGCTTCACCAGGGCGTTCCGGGGCTCCGTCAGAATGCGCACGAGATCCTTGCGCGACAGCTCGTCGAGCGTCCGGATAACCGGGATACGTCCAACGAACTCCGGAATCATGCCGAATTTGTTCAAATCCTCGGGCAGGACCTGCTTCAGCAGCTCGGCTTCGCGCTTCTTCTGCGTTTCCGGCATCTCAGAATTGAATCCCACGGCCTTCTTGCCCACGCGTTCCGCAATGATATCGGAAAGACCAACGAAGGCACCGCCCAGGATGAACAGGATGTTCTTCGTGTTGATATGGATGAGCTCCTGCTGCGGATGCTTGCGTCCGCCTTGCGGGGGAACGCTGGCCTCGCAGCCTTCGACTATCTTCAGCAATGCCTGCTGCACGCCTTCGCCCGACACATCGCGCGTGATGGACAGGTTCTCGGCCTTGCGAGCGATCTTGTCAATCTCGTCGATGTAGATGATGCCAATCTCGGCGCGCGGAATATCGAAGTCAGCGGCCGTGATCAGCTTCAGCAGGATGTTCTCCACATCCTCGCCGACATAACCCGCCTCCGTCAGCGTCGTCGCATCGGCAATGGCAAACGGAACACGCAGCGTACGAGCCAGCGTTTCAGCCAGAAGCGTCTTGCCGGAACCGGTGGGCCCCAGGAGAAGGATGTTGCTCTTCGCAATCTCAACGTCCCCCTCATCGCCATCCTCGTCCATGGAAATACGCTTGTAGTGGTTGTAGACGGAGACGGAAAGTGCACGCTTCGCCTCATCCTGTCCCACCACGTATTCGGAAAGCTTGTCGTAGAGCTCTCGCGGCGTGGGAAGGCGCCGAAGCGATTCTTCGGCGCCCGCCTCGCCCATGTCAACGGGATGAAATTCGGGATTCTCCTGATTCTGCGGCTGGCGCATATGGGCATCATGCCGCATGGCATCTGCGCAGATGGAGATGCATTCATCGCACAGGTAGATACCGTTCGGACCGGCAATCATTGAGTTGACCTGCTCCGGTGTCTTGCCGCACAGGCTGCAGTAAATCTCCTCGTCGCCTTGGTTACGTCCGTCATGTCCGTTTCTGGGCATTGATTTCCTATCCTCTATATATATTGAACGATTATTCTGCCTTGGCCATCAGCTCGCGGGTGGAAACGATCTGGTCCACCAGGCCGTATGCCTGAGCCTCTTCGGCAGACATGTAGTTGTCGCGCTCCGTGTCCTTCTGGATGGTCTCCAGCGTCTGGCCCGTGTTATCAGCCAGGATGTTGTTCAAGCGCACGCGCGTCTTCTTCATGAAGTCAGCAACGATCTGAATCTCGGTCTGCTGGCCCTGTGCGCCGCCGGACGGCTGATGGATGAGGACCATGGAGTTCGGCAGGCAGTAGCGCTTGCCCTTAGCGCCGCTGGACAGCAGCACGGCCGCCATGGATGCGCAGCAACCCATGCAGATCGTGGAGACATCGCACTTGATGAAGTTCATGGTATCCAGAATAGCCAGGCCGGCCGTAACGGATCCTCCCGGGCTGTTGATGTACAGGGAGATGTCCTTGTCCGGATCGGCGGATTCCAGATGAAGCAGCTGGGCCACAACGGAGTTCGCCACATTGTCATCAATCTGCTCGCCCAGGAAAACGATGCGGTCGTTCAGCAGGCGGGAGTAGATGTCATAGCTGCGTTCGCCGCGCGGCGACTGCTCGATGACGTACGGAATGAGCGCGTTGTTTGCACGTTCCAGTTCCATAAAAGCCTCCTAAATTCCCGACGAGCCCCCAAATGGGAGCCCGTCGACTTGCAAATTCAATTGCACATTATGCGCTTGAAGGTACAGAGATGCACCTTATGTTGAGAAAGCGTTTGAAAAAACAGATTGCGAGGCGTTGACTACTTGTTCAGCTCGGCGTAAAGGGCATCGACGATCTCGGCCTTCTTCATGCCTTCGACATCCACGTTCAACTCGGCAGCCTTATCGCGCAGCTCGGCAACCTTCATCTTGTTCAACTCCGTCTTCGTGATCTTCTTCGAAGCGGAAGCGTCGGCAGCCTTCTCCTCGGCGGGCTTTTCGGCTTTCTCGGATTCCTTTACATCCTCGATCTCGGCACCGGCGGAGTTCTTTGCGGAAAGCTCCTTCGTGGTCACCGTGTTGACGATGGCCTCCTCCATGATGCGGTCCACGGCCTCGGCGCGCATGATGCTCTGACGCAGCAGACGGATGCGGCCTTCCTTGACCCACTCGGCCTTCAGGGCCTTCGGATCCTCGTTGCCGGAGTTCTCGAACTCCTTGTCGACCATCTCGTCCGTGACTTCCATATTGAAGTGACGGGCGTAGGCATCGATTGCAAGGTTCTGGGAAACGACGTCCTTTGCCTGCTTCTTCAGGTCTTCCTGGAACTGCTCGTTCGTCAGGTCGCGCTGACGCAGGTACTGGTCGTACGTGATGTTCTGCTGCTGCAGCTGCTGGAAGAAGCCCTGCAGGAGCGTGCGGCGCTCGTCGTTGCACATGGCCTCGGGGGCTTCACCCTCAAGACGCTTGCCCAGCTCGATCAAGCAGGCATTCTCCTTCATGCGGTCCATGTACTCCTGGCGCTCATGCTGCATGTCGTCGCGCGTGCGGTTACGCATGTCCTCCAGGCTCTTGAAGCCAGCCTTCTCGGTAGCGAACTCTTCGTTCAGCTCCGGCAAGACCTTCGTCTTCACTGCGTTGACGGTCACGTCGAACGTCAGCTTCTCCGGATTTCCGTCCAGAGCACGGGTCAGAAGAGAGCCGTTCATGCTGTCGGCCAGATCGACATCGATCACCTTGTGATCGCCGGTCTTCAACTTCGCAAGCTCTTCATCCAGGTTCTGAGGATACAGGCCCATGCCGATCTCGTACAGGCGATTCTCGGTGCTGAGCACGTTAACGGGCTCGCCCTTGTCGTCCGTGACCTTCATAGTCAGCTCAGCAACGCCCTTGTCGCCGATCACCTGATCGGCCGGAGCATCCTCCAGGTCGTAGTAATATTCGCGCATGGCATCCAGGCGCTCTTCCACCTCTTCATCGGTGGGCATGTCGCTCAGAAGGTCAATCTCGACCGGATCGTAGCTGCTCAGCTCGAACTTCGGCTCGAGCATCATCGTCGCGGAGAACACAAAGTCTTGGCCCTCTTCGACCATGGCCTCTTCGTTTTCGAACTGCGGCTCTTCGATGGAAATCAGGTCTTCAGCGTCCAGCGCCAGAGGATAGTAGTCGTTCACGACCTCTTCGGTCACCGTGGCCAGAACGGCCTCTCGACCCACGAAGTTATCGACGACGGGACGCGGAGCCTTGCCAGGACGGAAGCCGGGGAACTTGTACTTCTTCGCAAAATCCTTATAGGTCTTGCCGATGCGTTTGTCGACGTCTTCCTTGTCGACCGTGACGGTCAGACGAACCTGATCGCCTTCCAGGGCTTCAACATTAGTCTTCACAGACTTCCTCCATCTATCATCGTATCGGTACCCTGCTATATCGTGGTGCGGGTGAAAGGACTTGAACCTTCACGGTAAGTACCACCAGAACCTAAATCTGGCGCGTCTGCCAATTCCGCCACACCCGCACTTCGATCTCCATACGTCAGCATTGAGTTGACGCACAGCAATACATGATAGCAAATAATCCCATTCACATCGAACGACGGCAAAATTCCATCGGAACCGTAAGGTTGGTATCCCGTGAATCGAACCTGGTTTTTTGGCGGAGGGCAGGCGCCGGATGCTCCGAACGGTCATTATAGGTTCTTGCGTGCGCGCATCGGCGCACATCCATCAAACTCAAATTGCTAGGAACAATCGAACACATGACGAAGAAATTCAACGAGCTGGGCCTTCCCGACACGGCGCTGCGTGCTGTGGAACGCCTGGGATACGAATCGCCCACCCCCGTTCAGGAGCAGGCCATACCCGCCATCCTGACAGGCCGAGACGTTATCGCTGCCGCCAAGACGGGAACCGGCAAGACTGCAGCGTTCTGCCTGCCCACCATCACCTCGCTCCCCTTCAAGCGCAAGGGTCGCGGGCCCATGATGCTCATCCTCACGCCCACGCGCGAGCTTGCCATGCAGATCGAGGAAGTGGCACGCGTCATTGCGAAGCAGGCCGGCAAGCGCGTGGTGTGCCTTCTCGGGGGCGTGTCGTACGAACCACAGAAGAAGGCGCTCGCGCGCGGTTGCGATGTGCTTGTGGCTACACCCGGACGCCTCATCGACCTGCTCAACCAGGATGCCCTGACGCTGGAGCATGTGGGCGTGCTCATATTCGACGAGGCGGACCGCATGCTGGACATGGGCTTCCTGCCCGACGTGAAGCGCATTGTGAGCCGCTGTCCGGAACGCGATGCGCGCCAGACGCTGTTGTTCTCGGCAACCATCGATAAGAACATCGAGAAGAACCTGCTCCACCTGCTAGACGATCCCCAGTTCGTGGAGATTGCACATAAGGGCGAAACGGCCGACCTGGTGAAGGAATACCAAGTGGAGGTCGAGCACCGCCTGAAGCCGGATCTGCTGCTTGCCGTTCTCGAACAGTACGGCAGCGAGCGCGTCATCGTGTTCGCCCGTACGAAATACCGCGTGGACACATGCGTGCGCAAGCTGCGGAAGGCGGGATACACCGTTGCCGCCATCCACGGCGGCCGCAGCCAATCGCAGCGCAAGACCGCCCTGCAGGACTTCGCGAACGGCAAGACGGATATCCTGGTTGCCACGGACATCCTTGCACGCGGCATCGATATCCGCGAAGTGCCGTACATCGTGAACTTCGACCTGCCGCATATGCCCGAGGACTACGTCCACCGCATCGGCCGCACCGGCCGCGCGGGCGAAGAGGGACTGGCCATCTCATTCGTCACGCCGGAGAACAAGCAGGAGATCCGCGACATCACGAAACTCATCGGGCATGACATCCCCGTCATCGACATTCCCGGATTCGATTCCGAGAAGAGCCAGCGGGCAATCGCCGACAAGGCAACACGGCGCGCCGCGCGCAAAGACCCGGAAATCGATGCCGTCATGCGAGAGATGAAAAAGGCGCGCAAAAAGGAGCTCCAGGCAGAAGAACCGCAGGTACCGGGCATGCTCGTGCCGAAGAAGCCGAAGAAGAAACCGAAGAATGCGAAGAGCGCGCAGCCGTCTACGAAAAAGAAGACGTCGGCGGGAAAGAAGCAAAGCTCTGGCAAGAAACAAGCTACAGCCAGCCAGAAGTCCTCTGCAAAAAAGAACGGGCATAACGGTAACAAGCATCGTGGCAAGGGACACGGCGCAAGCAATACCGCTTCGCACAACCAGGGCGGCAAGCGCAAAAGCCAAGCGAAGAAGCATACCAGCCAGCAGCACCACCATTCCGATACGCGCGGCAGATCCCGCAACGCAAACGGAGGCACGGGCCGGAAGCAGCATCGGCGCTAACCTGACAAAGCGACTCCCGCCGAAGACCATATACACGAAGTGGCCCTGCAAAGATGCAGGGCCACTGTTCTTTTCAAATCAAAATATCGGCGCTCGCCCGCTTTATGGTGGACAGCTGCGGCAGCACCTTTATGTCGCCCACGTCGTTCTGGTAGGCCACCTGCACACCGCCGCCCACGTCGATGTCGGACATGCACTTGTCCACCACCTGGTACCACGCACACCGCAGCGCGAGGGTCGGCGCGTCCAACGGCGCGAAGTCGCGACCGGCGGTGAGCTCGTCCCATTTCGCTGACTTGAACGGGTCGTTGGCGACGCTCGCGGGCTTGTCCACTGGCATGCGGTGCCTCCTTCCGGACATGAAAAAGACCCACCGTCTCCGATGGGCCAGCGGTGAATATGCATAAGAAAAGCCGCCCCGAAGGACGGCTCGCATAAATCAAAAATAAGTTTCAGCTATTTATCTTTGAAAGATGCCAGCATGCTTGCAAATGGGCTCAATTCATGAGGCTCGTAGATAAGCGATTCACCGTCGCTAGTAATGTAAGTTCCGCTCGGAAGGTATTTTCCATTTGGAAGGATGTAAAGATTCCCATCCATAGACATCCCGGCCGGTAAAAACGGCGTACCGTATTCGTCTGTTCTGAATTCGTAGTCATTATCGACTTCTCGATTAAGAGACATATCAGGTCACCTCGCTATTAGTACGTTCCGGTCTTTTGGGTGACAAGTTTCCCTTTTTTTCTTCCTTTTGGCTGAGAAATCTAAATCTATACCGATTTTAGCAAATTCCTTCTTGCTCATTAACTGCTCTCTGAACCTTTCGATGGCTTTCTCCGGCGTCGTCCCATGAGCAGAACCCTTGTTCAAAGATGCAACTACATAAGAGGACAGCGGCGTATTGTCTTTTCATCGAGGAAGGATAGTAAGTCGTAAATCCGCTTTCCTTGCTCTTAGCCATTCCATTTCCTTTGGTTGAACTGCACGACTTCGCAGTCGAACTCATAGCTGAGCGTGCTCACGAACACCGTCCCGCCCTTCGGCAGGCCCTTGAATATCCAGGACAGCGACGCCTCGTCGCTCCATGTCGCGTTCGGCACCACCTTCAGGCCCTCGCTCTGCCAGTAATGGCCGAGCGCCAGTCTGCGGTAGACGTTCCACAGTTTCATCGGGTACGGCATGTCCGTGTAGACGCTGAAATCGGGCGTCACGACGCACTCGAACCTGCGCAGCAGTTCGTCGTACCCCTCCGGGTACGTCCACACGCGCTCGAACTGGTAGTCGTCGATGGAGAAGTGGCACCCTGCGCCGCGCTTGTCGACCTCATGCATGCTCTTCGCGAAGTTAAAGCCAACGAGCCGTCCTGACCTTGCGTCGCATGGCTGCAGCAACGGACAACCCGCCGCTCCGCAGTTGTAGACGCACACGATGCCGAGGCTGTATGCATCGCCCGACCTCAGACGCTCCGCCCCATGCGGCAGAGCCTTGCTCTCGAAAACGAAGTTGGATTTCTACATGTCAAGCAACTCGATGCCGCACATCTGTGCTGGAGCAGCGTCTTGTTCCAGTCGCCATCTGGCCGGTGAGACTATGAGTATCATGCTCAGTGTGCAACGCAATAAAAAAGCCAGTGAATAAACACTGGCTTCAAAATTCAAATGGTGGACCGGCGGGGACTCGAACCCCGGACCTTGGGATTAAGAGTCCCCTGCTCTACCAACTAAGCTACCGGTCCAAGAAAGTTATGTAAAAGTTCGTGCTCTCTCGAGCGCTGTGCTATCTTAAAGCACCTTTCGCATTCTTGCAAGAGGCAATTTTAAAAACTTTTGCAAGAGCGCTATGGGGTGGATAGTGGGACTTGAACCCACGACCTCCAGAGCCACAATCTGGCGTTCTATCCAACTGAACTACATCCACCGTAGCGCAGGTGAGAATATTACTGGCTTCCCGCGCAGATTGCAACCCCTAAACCGCGTGTTTCTTTTCTCCATTCGTGCTCCATGAATGAAATTATGCATCCTATCTGCGCACATCCATGATTGAATAGAAAAAGAAAATCGATTCAGAAGCACATCGCTTGCGCATGCATGATTATAGGGAGCCGCATGGAAACTTTCGAGCTTATTCTCATGGTTCTAGCCGCCATTCTCGTATCTTCGGTACTGGATCGGCTGATTCCCCGAGTATCTGCTCCCCTCATCCAAATCGGATTGGGATTCGTTATCGCTTACTTTGCGGTATCCGCGATTCCGTTCAGTTTGAACCCCGATTTCTTCCTGTTCCTGTTCATCGCTCCCCTGCTCTTCCACGATGCGAAGGAAGCGGACCGCGCGGCGCTCTGGAAATACCGCAAGAAGATCCTGTCGCTTTCCATCGGGTTGGTATTCGCCATCATGGTGGTCATCGGATTCGTGTTGAACCTGCTGGTACCTTCGATTCCGCTCGCCGCCGCCCTGGCGCTGGGAGCCGCCTTGGGACCCACGGACGCCGTAGCGGTCACATCGCTGAAGGGCAATGTGCATATGACGCGACGAGAAGACGCGCTGCTGTCCGGAGAGGCGCTCATCAACGATGCTTCGGGCGTTGTCGCGTTCCAGTTCGCCATCGCCGCCGCCGTGACAGATACGTATGAGATATCGTCGCTGTTCGGTTATTTCCTGCTGCTGTTCTTCGGTGGCATACTTGTCGGTGCCATCCTTGCCGTAGCCATCCGATGGGTCCGCAGGAAATCCGCTGAAACGGGCCTTGAATCGACGACGTTCTATGTGCTGGTCGACCTACTGTCCCCGTTCATCATCTACCTGGCAGCCGAACTCGTGAGCGTCAGCGGCATCTTGGCGGTCGTAACGGCAGGGTTGATCCTCGGACGCGAGGAGGAACGGCGCATCGGGCCTTCTGTCGCGCGACTGAATATCGTTACTTCGAGCGTATGGGAGCTGTTGGCATTCACGCTGAACGGCATCATCTTCATCCTGCTGGGCATGGAGCTGTGCTGGATCAACCCTCGCATCATCAGCGCCGACGCCCTGTTCGGCGGCACGCGCGGCACGCTTCTGACCATCGCCATCATGACGGCGGTCCTGGTGGCCATACGCTTTCTCTGGATCTTCGTCATGGAGCGATGGCGCAAGGATCCCGACACGAAACGGCGTCCCGCAGTCACGAAGAATTTCTTGGCCAGCGTAGCGGCGATGACCATCGGCGGCCCAAAGGGAGCCGTAACGCTTTCCATCATCATGTCCATTCCCTACGTGGTGGCAAGCGGCGCTTCGTTCCCCCATCGCGACCAGCTGATATTCCTTGCCTCCGGCATCATTTTGGCCACGCTGCTTTTGGCCACGTTCTTCCTTCCCGTGCTCTCGCCGAAGCCGAAGGTGCGCAGCAATGAATTCGAGGAGAACGCCGATATGCGCGTGGACATCTTGCGCAACGTCATCTTGCGGCTCTCGGACCAGATGAACGAGAAGAACACCGCCGCCACGCGATCTGTCATCCGCATGTACAACGACCGAATCAAGAGAATCGGCCTGGAAAGCGAGGAACAGGACGAGCGCATTCGCAGAAAGCTCTCGCTTGATATCGTGAAGCAGCAGGAGATCTATATCGCAGAGTTGATGGACGAGGGCGAATACGACAGCGCCGTATGTTATCGGTACGCACGTCGAATCTCGCATCGCGAGCATATCCTGACGCACCAAGCGGGACCCGGCTGGTATTTCTTCGTGGTCATGCGCAACATCCGCCGTGCTGCACATGCCTTCATGCGGTCGGTTCGCGAATGGATGCCGAGCATGGAGCATCCGGCGGCGGATGCGGAGATGCGGGAACTTGAGATAGCCGTGCTGCGGAAGACGCTCCGCTACCTAGAGGGCATGATGGCTTCGAACGAGTCGGAATACCCTCCCGAGGTTCTGGGTGCAGAACAGGCCCGCTATTCGCGCGCCATCGTGAACCTAAAGCGCATGCGTCCTTCTATCACGTATATCACGAAGCTGGAAGACAACCTGGACGACATCATGCGCGAGGGCTATTACCTGGAGCTCCAAGAAATCACGCAGCGCTATGAGAACAACGAGATCTCACGCTCTCTGGCGAAGACATTGCGCGAAAACGTACACTTGATGCAGTTGGACCTAGAAGACCGCCTGTAACGGCTCCTCTGGCCTTCTGAGGGCATATCCTCTCCAACAAGGAACTCCCCCATACGCGCATAAACAAAACGGGCCCCGAAAAACGGGGCCCGTGTTTGAGAACGAAAGACGGAGCAGATTAGCCGTACAGATACTGTACGCCGGAGCCGCCTTCGACGCCCATGATCGGGAACGTCCACTTCTTCAGAATGGTGTCACCGCACAGGACGCGGCAGGTGCCGCACTCCAGGCAGCCAGCGTAGTCGAAGGATTTCTCGCCGGTGTCCTTGTCCACCTTGTACAGTCCCGCAGGGCAAGCCAGAACCAACTTACGGAACTCGGAATCTTCCGGGTTCTCCTTCAGCTCGATATGAGGATACTCTTCGTTGACGTTGAACTTATTCAGCGCAAGCTTCTCGTCAACGTTGACGGTGAATTCAGGGAAGTTACTCATAGTGCCTTCATACCCTTCCTAACCAGCTTCAACAGTTTGAAGATGCCGACCTGCTTGACCAGCGGCATAATCTTTTCCTTGACCTTCGTCTCGCCGGTGCCGTCGATAATGTACAGCTTCTTGAAGATGTTCATGACCAGGTCGGACAGCGTGTTGTCCCAGAGCATATCCAGATCGTTCTCCATAAATGCGGGGAAGTTCTGGAAGTTCTTCAGGTCATGGGCAACATAGCTGTTGTCCAGGTTCGTCTTGTAGGAGGACAGTCCGGACTCGGAGAAGTCGTTGGCATCCAGGGCCTTCGCCACTGCCTGACCAGCCAGCTGACCAGAGGTGACGGCAAGATCCATGCCACGTACGGAATAGCCGGAATTGATGCACATGCCGGCAGCGTCGCCGCAGACAACGACACCGTTGCCCACCAGCTTGATGCCGCTCATCATGTTGTAGCCGCCTTCGGGAACCAGGTGGCCGGAGTACTCAACGGTCTTGCCGCCCTTCAGCAGAGGCTTGATCTCTTCGCGCTCTTTGAAGTTTTGCAGCTGCTGGTACACGGGTACGTTGGACTCCACCAGGCCTGCCAAAGGCACAACCATGCAGATGGAGATGCTGTCCTCGTTCGTGTACAGAGCCAGGCCGCCGGGCTTGCCGTCCGTCAGCTCGCCTGCAAACATCCAAGCAGCGCCCTCGCCGGGATTCAGACCGAAGCGATCCTCGATGGTCTCGGCAGGAAGCTCGATGACTTCCTTGGCACCAACGGCCATGTCGGAAGGAGAAGGAGCATTCTTCGTGGTCATGCCGGCCTTCTTCAGCAGCAGAGAGTTAGCGCCATCGCACAGCAGAACCACCTTGGCGTGCATTTCCTCGCGCGTGCCGTCCTCTTCCTTGCCGACGGCAATGCCGTTAACGTAGCCGTTCTCGCTGAACAGCACGTCCTCGACAGGCATGCCGCACATGATCATAACGCCCAGGTCCTCGCACTTCTCGGCCATCCACTGGTCGAACGGTGCACGCAGGATGGAGTAAGACTCCTGACCGTCCTTCGAGTAATCAGGGCACGTAGTATCAACGGTGAACAGACCGTCCTTGTTCATCAAGGAGATCTTCTCGTGCGCGATCTTGCGCTGGAAAGGAGCGTCCTCCAGCTCGTCGCCGAAGACCTTCCTCAGAGAATGGGCGTAAACACGACCGCCCGTCATATTCTTTGCGCCGCAGTATTCGCCACGTTCCATAACCAGAACGGACTTCTCAGCCTTAGCCAGCTCATAAGCAGCTACGAGGCCGGACATACCGCCGCCGACGACAATAGCATCAAAATCGTATTCGATTTCTTCAGCCATGTGTCCCCCTTTCGTTTCCCAAACAAAACAATGCGCAGTTTATACCATAAACTGCGCATTGCCAATTAGGTAAATGCCTGTATTTACCGTTAACTAACCCAGCTTCTCGGTCAGAGCGGGCAGGACCTTGGTCAGGTCAGCGACCAGGCCGTAGTCAGCCTGCTTGAAGATCGGCGCATTCGCATCCTTATTGATGGCGAAGATGGTGCCGGAGTCCTGGCAGCCAACCATGTGCTGCATCTGGCCGGAGATGCCCACGGCGATGTAGGCCTTCGGTGCGCACTGAACGCCGGAGACGCCGACGTACAGGTTGCGGGGCATCCAACCCAGGTTCTCAGCAACAGGACGGGAGCAGCCCAGGTCAGCACCAACCTTGGCAGCGAAGTCCTTAGCCAGCTGCAGCTGGTCTTCCTCGGAGAAGCCACGGCCGACGGAGACGATGACATCGGACTTCGTCAGGTCGGCGCCCTCGACGGGGACGTCCTTCGTGGACTTCAGCGTCAGGCCCTTAGCGGGGGCAACGTAGGCAACGGTCTCGACGTCGTCCGTGCCGGTGGGGGTAACGTCGCCGAACAGAGCGCCGTTCGTGGTGTAGAACTTCACACCGGAAGTAGCGGTCTGCTTCTTAGCAGCCAGGCCGCCGAAGTACATGTTCGTGGCAACGTCGCCATCCAGAGCGGTGATGTTCGGGATGATGGCGGCATCGGCCTTGGCGGCCAGCTTGCCAGCGATGGTCTTCACATGAGCGGTGGGCTCAGCCAGGACAACGTCGGGGGCAACGGTATCGAAAACGCCCTGGATGGCGTCATACGCGTTGTCGAACGGAGCGTCGGCCGGAACCTCAACCTGATAAGCCTTGTCGGCAACGCCGGTCTCAGCGGTACCAACGGTTACGAGGACAACCTCGTCGGCAATGGTGCGAGCGCCAGCAGCCAGAACGCGCTGGGCATCGGCAGTTTCTGCGAGAACAAGTGCTTTAGCCATTTATTTCGTCCTCTCTTAGCGAATAGCTTCTGCCAGGGCCTCGGCAAACTTGTCGAGGTCGTCTTCAGTGTAAACTTCCTGCTTACGCGGGGTCATCTCGGGTGCCTTGATCTCGGCAACGTCGACGGCGTTCTCGGGATCGCCGTCCAGAGCACCAACGTTAGCAGGCTTCTTGCCGGCGGCCATGATGTCCTTCATGCCGGTGATACGCGGCTGCGCAACCTCGGGGCTGACGGAAACAACGGCAGGCAGCGGAACCTCGATCTCCTCGACGGTGGTGTCCAGCGTACGCTCGACAACCAACTTGTCGCCGTCCGGGGTGATCTTCGTGACCTTGTTCACCACGGGCACGTCCAGCAGGGCAGCAAGCTGAACGTCGACAGCGCCGGCGAACATGTCGGCAGAACCGTCGCCGCAGATAATGACGTCGACATCGCCGATCTCCTTGACCTTGGCGGCCAGGACCTTGGCGGTAGCCAGAGAGTCGGCCGTAGCCAGCTTCTCGTCGGCGACCATGAACAGCTCTTCGGGGCCACGGGCCAGGATGTCCTTCTGGACCTTCTTGGTGGCGCCGCCCTCGTAAGAAGCGGACAGTGCGACCAGGTTGCCGCCAGTAGCGTCAGCCAGCTGTGCACCAGCCTCGATGGCGTTCAGGTCGTAGGTGCTGATCTTCTCCTTGGCCTTGCTGGCGTCCAGAGTGCGGTCAGCGGCGACTTTGATGGACTCGTCGTCGGGGACAACCTTGATTGCTGCAACAATCTTCATATGAATCCTCGTTTCCTATACTTGGATTACGGACCAAACCATAATAACCGAAGACACGACCTAAGACGTGCCTCCGGTTATAAAGAGAATCTATAAATTACTGGCGATACTTCTTAACGATCTCACGACCAGCGATGTAGGACATGACCTCGACGGCGCCGCCGGCGAACTCGTTGCCACGCAGGTCGCGCCAGATGCGACCGATGCGGACCTCGTTCGTGTAGCCCAGGCCACCGTACAGGCTCATGGCGATGTCGGCAACGCGCGTGCAGCCCTTCGTAGCGTAGCGCTTCAGCAGAGCAACCTCGGAGCGGATGGACTGGCCATTGTCCAGCATCCACAGGCACTTGTACAGATACGTACGGGTCATCTCCAGGATGGTCTCAGCCTCAACCAGCATGTCGCGAACCAGCGGGTTCGTGGCCAGCGGCTTCGCCGAAAGCTTTTGGGCTGATTCCGAAGACGTTGCGCTCAGAGACGTAGTTGGCAGCGTCGTCCATAGCGGCCTGAGCTTGGCCCAGACCCTGGGCGACAACCAGGCAGCGCTCGAACTCGAAGTTCTTCATCAGCAGGTAGAAGCCCTTGCCGGCCTCGCCGACGCGCTGGGCCTCGGTCAGCTTGACGTTGTCCAGGAACAGATCCGTGAAGGCGATGGCCTGCTGGCCGACCTTGTCCAGAAGGCCGACGGAAACGCCCTCGGAATCAGCGGGAACCAGCCACATGGAGTAGTTCTTGTTCTCGTAGGCGGAATCCTCGTCCTTCGCGATGATCAGGAAGAACTTGGCGACAGCACCGTTCGTCACCCAGGTCTTCTGGCCGTTCATGATGTACGTGCCGTCAGCCTGCTTCTTAACGGTGGTGGTCATGCCGTTGTTGTCGGAACCGGCAGCGGGCTCGGAGATGCCCAGAGCAGCGGCGCAGCCGCCCTCCTTGTTGTAGACGTCGACGATCATCTGCGCCTGCTCTTCGGTGCCGAAGTCGGCGATGTCCTTCATTGCCAGCATAGCGGTCATGAACGGAGTCATGCAGCCGGTCTTGTGGTAGAGCTCCTCGGTCATCAGGCCCAGGGTCAGGTAATCGGTCTCAAGACCGCCAACGGACTCGGGCAGACCCATGACGCCGAAACCAGCGTCACGATAGGCGTCGGTGATCTCGTCGGGGCATGCATGGTTTTCATACATAGCCTTGATGGTGTCCTCATCAAAGTAGCGCTCGGCGAATTCGTCGATGCTTTCGAGCAGAAGCTCCTGCTCATCGGTCAAGCTGAAGTCCATATTTACTCCTTCTTCTTTCCTTCTTGCTCCACCAATTACCGATTAGTGGTGAAACTCGCGGTTAGAAATTATATCAGCGATAGAACGGCTCCACGCGAATTTATCGAGCCCGGCTTGCGGGCGGTTCGATATTTCCGAGAGTGCGAAACGGCGTTCCGACCTGCGAAATGAAGGCTGCGCGGAATCCGGCGGCATTCGATGGATCACGAAGCCAACAGCCCTCCGAACTGGGGTAATGCAACCATGAAAATATATTTTCTCAACCTATGGAAAAATGCGCGCAACCAAAATTCCCTCAATCTATCATCCGAAATGCCCGCGATAATGGCACGCAATTTGCCCATCAATATTTGAATATTGCCCATCTTGAAATCTGCTATGAATGTGCATTTTCTCAACCCGAACGGCGATTACGAAAAAGCTTCTGGTCATAACTCGGTATATGTGGGAGAACGAAAACGGCATCCGGTTGAGTCGGATGCCGTTCGATCAGAGTCGTTTCCTGCGGTGATTGCAGGCTACATGGCCTTCGGGGCGGACACGCCCAACAGCCCCAACGCCTGGGCAAGATTCGTACGGGCCGCATCGCAGAGCGCCAGACGGGCCCCCTGCAGGTCCTCTCCCACGCCCAGCACATGGCAGTTCGCATAGAATCCGTGGAACAGGCTTGCCAGCTCCTGTGCATAATGCGTCAGACGGAAGGGCGCCCGGTCACGGGCGGCGCCGGCAACGAGGTCGCCGAAATCCGCCATCTTCTTCATCAGCGCCAGCTCGCTTTCATCCGTGAGCAGCGACAGGTCGGGGTTTTCGGGAACAACCTGGGACACGATGACATCGATATCTGCATCGGGGCCGGCATCTGCCGCCTTGCGCAGGATGGAGCAGATGCGCGCATGCGCGTACTGCACGTAGTACACCGGGTTGCTGGCATCCTTCTTCTTCGCTTCCTCGATATCGAAGTCGATGGCCTGGTCGGAGGATTTCGAGAGCATCAGATAACGTGTTGCGTCGACACCTACCTCGTCGATGAGCTCCTGGAACGTCACCATCTCGCCCGTGCGCTTCGACATGCGTACCGGCTGGCCGTTGCGCAGCAGGTTCACGAGCTGGCCCAACACGACTTCCAGATCGCCGGGGCGGCCCCATGCGGCCATCATAGCCTCGCAGCGCGCAACGTACCCGTGGTGGTCGGCGCCCCAGATGTCGATGAGATGGTCGAACCCGCGGGCGAGCTTGTTGTGGTGATACGCGCAATCGCTCATGAAATACGAGTATTCGCCGTTGCCCTTGATCAGGACGCGGTCCTTCTCGTCGCCGAATGCGGAGGAACGGAACCAGGTGGCGCCATCCTTCTCGTACAGGTAACCCTGCGCATCGAACGCCTCGAGCGCCCGGTCGACAGCGGATTTGCCCTCGTCGTCCTTCTCGTACAGGCTGCGCTCCGAGAAGTACCGGTCGAAGTGATTGCCGAATTCATCCAGCGTACCACGCACATTGTCGAGCATGGCGCGATAGCCGCGCTCGCGGAAATTGAGCTCGCGTTCGGCGGGATCGGCATCCACCCACTTCTCGCCGTCGGCATCGAGGATAGCCTGGGCGATATCGCGCACATACGCGCCGCCGTAGCACTTCTCGGGCATCTCCACGTCCTTGCCGCACAGCTGCAGATAGCGCACCACGATGGAATTCGCGAACACGTCCATCTGCACGCCGTGGTCGTTGACGTAGAACTCCTCGTACACGTCGTAGCCGCAGAACTCCATGATGCGCGCCATGGAATCGCCCAACGCGGCCCATCGGCCGTGGCCGACGTGCATGGGGCCCGTGGGATTCGCGCTCACATATTCCAGGTTCACCTTGCGCTGGTCGCCGGCAATATCGCTGCGGCCGAAGTCGGCGCGCTCCGTGCGCACCTGGCGCACGATATCCTGGAATACGGCAGGCTTCAGCTTCAGGTTGATGAAGCCCGGTCCGGCGACGTCCGTGCTCTCAATGAGGTCGTTAGCGGGCAGATGGTCGATAATCGCGGCAGCGATGTCGCGCGGTGCCCGATGAGCCAGCTTCGCGCTGCGCAGGGCCACGGTCGAGGCCCAATCGCCATTCGCCTCGTCCTTCGGACGCTCGAGCGCAGGTTCGGGCACGCTCTCCATTGCAAGGCTGCCATCGGCGATAGCCGCCTTGATGCCCTGCTCTACAATCTGCTCAAGCTGTTCGCGAATTTGCATGGATCTGTTCTTCTCTCCTTATTCCGTGCGCCGAATACTAGTCTTCGGACAACGTGGCGTACATGATGGCCTTGATGCTGTGCATGCGGTTCTCCGCTTCGTCGAACACGCGCGATGCAGGCGACTCGAACACCTCGTCCGTCACTTCCATCTCCGTGATGCCGAAGTTCTTCGCAATCTCGGCACCGACGACGGTCTTGATGTCGTGAAATGCCGGCAGGCAGTGCATGAAGATGGCGTTGTCGTGCGCATACGAGAGCGCCTTCGCGTTCACCTGGTAGGGCGACAGCAGCTTGATGCGCAGCGACCACAGCTCGGAAGGCTCGCCCATGGAAACCCAAATGTCCGTATAGATGACGTCCGCTGCCGTGCATGCCTCCTCAACGCTCTGCGTGCACGTCACGGAACCGCCGGTCTGCGCGGCGATTTCCGTGCACGTGGCAACCAGCTCCGCCTCCGGCATCTGCTCTTCCGGGCCGCACGCGACGAAGTGCATGCCCAGCTTCACGCACGTGACCATGAGGGAATTCGCGACGTTATTGCGGGCATCGCCCATGAACACGAACTTCAGGCCCTCGAAGCCGTCCGGGAAGTTCTCCTTCACCGTCATCATGTCGGCGATCATCTGTGTGGGGTGTGCCTCGTTCGTGAGGCCGTTCCATACCGGAACGTCCGCGTAATCGGCCAGCTCCTCGACGATTTCCTGACCGAATCCGCGGTATTCGATGCCGTCATACATGCGGGACAGCACGCGTGCCGTATCGGCAGTGCTCTCCTTCTTGCCCATCTGCGAGCTGCCGGCATCCAGGCAGACGACGCCCATGCCCAGGTCGCGCCCCGCGACCTCGAACGAGCTGCGCGTGCGCGTGGACGTCTTCTCGAACAGCAGCACGATGTTGCGCCCTTCCAGATACCGGTGAGCCACATGGTTGTGCTTCAGGTCCTTGAACTTCAAGGACAAGTCCACAAGATCCCTGATCTCGTCGGATGTGAAGTCGAGCATTTTCAGATAGTCGCGTCCGCCCAGTCCGATTGCCATGGCAGCCTTCCCTTCGTTTCCGATTGCTTGGAACTGTTCATTTTACGCTCATCTGCACCGAACCGCAGATGAGACGGCTTACCTGTCGAATTCTTCCACGAAATGCGCGATGATGGCCGCCGAGGTGGGCGTGCATTGCTCGCCTTCTACCTTTTCGGCGCACGTGGGAATGCCGCGCGCAAGTATGGCCGCCGTGGCCGGCGCAGGAATATCCAGAAGCCCATGAGCGCATTGCACCTTGCCCGAACCCGTCTGGACGGGCGTTGCGGTGACCCTCGCGGGCATCAGCCTGTTCATGGCCAGGCATATCGCAAGCACGTTCAGAACCGCTTCGGCATTCCCCACCTCATGGAAATGTGTCTGCTCCACCGGCACGCCGTGCACATGTGACTCCGCCTGGGCCAGAATGTCATAAATGGCGCAGGCGTCTTCTATCACCGGCGCATCCAGCTTCGTCGATGCAATGGCTGCCTTCACTTCGCCCACGTTGTGGAAGTGCTCGCCTTCCCACGCAATGCCCGCAAGCGCCGTTTCGACGGAGGCGAACTGCGTGTCATCCAGCTGCGCGAACAGGATGTCGCGGATATGCTGGCGCGTTGCCGTCTGTGCCAAATCAAGATGCAGGGTTTCCATAGACCCGCCTTCCTCTTCGCCCTACCAAACCTTCAGGCGCTGGTCGGGAGCAAGGTACATGCCATCTCCCGGCTCCACACCGAATGCATCGTAGAATTCGTCCAACTGCTGCACGGTACCGTTCGTGCGGAGATGCGCTGGTGCATGGACGTCGTTGATCAGCAGATACTCAGCCATCTCGCGAGATTCGACCATACGCCAATCGCGGGCGTAGGCGCGGAACATTTCCGCGAAATCGAAACCCGCGAACGTATGGCCGATCTGCGTCATGCACGCCATGCCGCCCAGGTCCGCGACAATTTCCCCAACGCACAGGTCCCCGTCCACGTTCAGTCCCGGCAGCACCTCGATGTTGTTCCAATACGAGGCAACCGCATCCGTCCTCCGCTTGAATTCGGCGCGGTCGCTTTCCGTCCACCAGCTATTGCCCAGGTTACCGTCCTTGTCGTACAGGCTGCCGTTCTTGTCGAACGCATGCGTAATCTCATGGCCGATGACCATGCCGATGCCGCCCATGTTCTCCTCGCGCGGGGCATCCGCACCGTAGAAGACGCCGCCCAGGATGCCTGCGGGAATGTTGATGGAATTGTCCGTGGGCAGGTAATACGCATTCACCTCGTGCGGACTCATGAGCCATTCGTCGCGATCCACCGGTTTGTTCACCTTCGCCGCATCGCGCTTTACCTCGAAGCGGGCAATGGCAATGGCCTGCGTCATCAAATCTGCATCGTCGGGAATATCCAGGACGGAATAGTCCGGCCAGCTTTCGGGATACCCCACGCGCACGGTGAGGGCGTCCAGCTTCTCGTTCGCCTTCTCCCGCGTTTCGGGGCTCAGCCACTCGGCGTGGGAGAGCCGGTCATGATACGTGGAAACAACTTCGGAGATGAGGTTCTCGACATCCTGCTTCGTATCAGAGCTGAAGAAACGGTCCACATACACGCGTCCGACCGCCATACCCAGCATGCCGTTCACGGTGTTGTACGCCTTGCGGTCCAGCGGCATGGAACCGACGCTGCCCAGGCTCTCGTTCCTCCACTGCTCCGTGCGGTCGTACGCCGCCCGGTCCAGGAATCCCGAGAAGCTCAGCAGCGTGCGGATGGCCATCCAGGCCTTGAACTGCTCCAAACGCTCCGGCACGTACAGGGCGGCAAGCGCCTGCAGCCACTCCGGTTCGCCCAGGATGAACGTCCGTGAATCCGCCAAGCCCTGCGCGCGCAGGATACCGGCCAGCGGAAAGGCACCGGATTCCTGTTCCAGCTGCGCCAGGTTCCGGGGATTGTAGGTGATCTCCTCGTAGTCGTCGCGCGCCTGATCGGCCGCACCCAGGCAATGCACCGCGACGTCCGTTTCCAAGAGAAACATGTCCTCGACTGCCGTTCGGGCATCCTGTTCGCTGAAGCCCGCGCGCTCCAGAAGCCACGCGAAGAAGGTATCGTTCGCCGCCTTCATACGCTTGCCCTGGTCGCTCAGGTGACGGTACTCGTCTGCATCCGCAAGCGTCAGGGACGAACGGTCCACGTAAACGACGTTGTTGCGGCTGTCCTTCTTGTCGGCGAACGGCCCGGCAGCGCAGAACACGGAGCTGAACAGGTACGCATCATCGCAGAGCAGCTGCGTCAGGGCGTCGAGGCTGGCCACGGAGCGGATGCGTTCGACATACGGTATGACGGGATCGAACCCCCGCTTGTCGCGGGCATCCATGTCCACCAGGCTGCGGTACAGGTGCTGGATCAGATGTGCCTCGGTCCGTGCACCCGTGGTTTGCTCGAGGGATTCATCGGCAAGCAGCTGCTTCACCTGCGCCTCCACCTCGCGCATGCGCTCGCGGAACGACGATTCGCTGGCATTGCCCGGCTCTATGCGCGCCGAGGCCAGCCAATCGCGGTTCACAGCGGTATGGAAATCGTCCTGAAGGCAATACGCGGCATGTTCGTCCAATGTTCCGGCCACATCCGGATTGATCCATTTCGTACCGTTCAACGGCTGATGGCGTTCATCTTGCTTCATCCCGATAGCTTCCCTTCTCGTGTTGCGGGCCATGCATTGCATGCTCCGGCGGCCCGCGTGCCGAAAGATGCCAGGTGTGCCGAAACGGCTTGCCCCTGTGAACAGACAGGGCGCCCCGCAAGGCGCCCTGCAAAAAGAATTCCGATTAGCGGATATGGCCCAGGAAATCCTTCGTCCTGTTGTGCTGTGGATGATCGAACACATCCGCGGGCGTGCCCTGTTCCACGATGACGCCGCCGTCCATGAACACGACGCGGTCAGCAACGTCACGCGCGAAGCCCATCTCATGCGTGACGACAATCATGGTCATGCCGCCGCGCGCAAGGTCCTTCATAACACCCAGCACGTCGCGCACCAGCTCGGGGTCAAGCGCGCTGGTCGCCTCGTCGAACAGCATCACGTGCGGGCTCATAGCCAATGCACGCGCAATGGCCACGCGCTGCTGCTGGCCGCCGGACAACTGGCTGGGCTTGTAGTCGACGCGCTCGCCCAAACCGACTTTGTTCAGCTCCTCGATGGCGATGCGCTCCGCCTCTTCTTTCGAGCGCTTCAGGACCTTCTGCTGCGCAAGCATGACATTCGCCTTCGCCGTCAGATGGGGAAACAGATTGAAGCTCTGGAACACCATGCCCAGCTTCGCGCGCACGGCATTCAGATCGCACTTCGGATTCGTCACCTCGATATCCTCGAAGTAGATCTTGCCGCTGGTTGGTTCCTCCAACCGGTTGATGCAGCGGAGCATCGTGGATTTGCCGGAGCCGGACGGGCCCAGGATGACGACCACTTCGCCCTTGTCCACTTCCAGGCTGACGCCCTTGAGCACCTGCAGGTCGCCGAAGTTCTTATGCAGGTCCACAATGCGGATAATCGGCTCGACTCCGCTTGCCGCCGTCTTCGCGGTCTCGGGGGATTCGCTCGTATCTGTCATGTCGGCGTCCTTACGTTCGCTTGTCTTCTCGCTCATTCGGCGCTCGCCTCCGCGGGTGGCACGAATGCCTTGTCCTTGCGCTTCTTACGCGGCGTGCTAGTACCGGAGTCGTTTCCGGCCAGCTTGCGCTCCAGGTTGCCGACCACCTTCGCCAGCGGCAGCGTGATGACCAGATAGAAGCAGGCGGCCACAATGTACGGTGTGATGGAACCGGTATTCGCCACGATCGTCTTCGCGTACATGACCACTTCCATGACACCGACGGCTGCCAGCATGGACGTGTCCTTGTACAGCAGGATGAACTCGTTCGTCATGGTGGGAATGATGCGCCGCACCGTCTGCGGGATGATGACGTACATCATGGTCTGCGCCGCATTCATGCCCAACGAGCGCGATGCCTCGAACTGGCCCTTCGGAATGGACTGGATGCCGGCACGGATGATCTCGCATTGGTACGCGCACGAATTCATAGACAGCACGATGACGCCCAGCGGGAAAGACGCGATGTCGATGCCGGCAAGCGGCAGGCCGAAGAACGCGATATAGATCTGCAAGAACAGCGGTGTGCCGCGGACGACGTTCACGTAGACGCTGGCGATGCCGCGGAGAACGGCAATCTTCGACATACGCATCAATGCCAGCAGCAGGCCCAGGGGAATGGCCAACGGGAAGGACACGGCGACAATGGCCAGCGCCATGAAGAAGCCGTTCAGCACCACCGGGAAGCTGCTCACCAGAATGGTGGGGTCGAAGAACAGATGCAGGAACCGGTTCGAATTCCATGCCTGCACCCAATCTTGCTGAGCCAGGTTATCGGAGAGCTGCTGGGCCGGGTCGATGGCCGTCACCTTGATGGCGGGAATGCCGTCGATGTTGCTTGTCTGGCCATTGGCCAACGTGTACGTGCCGGTAATGTTCATGTCGCCGCCGGAAGACGGGAAGAACACGCCGTAAATCTCGACGCGGATATAGGAATTCTTAGGGGCCGCGTTCGCGAAATCCAGATTCAGCGTCTGGCCGTTTGCCGAGGCCGTTGCATTAACCGTGTTCCTGGTCATGCGATCGGCGCCCGTCAGAGCCGTAACGCGGGTCTCATCGGTACTGAACGTGGTGCCGTCCGGGAACGTGAGGGACATGCCCTTCACCTGTTCTGCGGAAGTGGCCTGCACTTCCAACGTAACGCGGGTTTCAGTGCCGCCGAGGATATCGCTGCTGTTGTTGTCGGCATTCGATCGGGCGGTGCACTTCTGCACCTCCAAGCCGGATGCTGGGGTGGGCATGGTGGCCACAAGGCCGCCGACGATCAGCAGGCATGCCAGGAAAAGGTCGAGTGCGCGGGGTATGACGCTTTTGAATTTCGTTTGCATTATCCCAGTTCGTTCCTTATCTAACGCAGATTCCCCCTTCCCACGATTTTTTACGGGAAGGGGGAAATGTTTTTCGGCTCCGCTTGCCGCAGAAACCGTTTGTCACCTCAGGCTAGCCGAAGTACTTCTGGACCAGCTTGTCGATGGTGCCGTCGTCCTTGAGCTCCTGGATGGCGCCGTTCAGCGCCTTCGTCAGCTCGGGGTTGTCCTTGGACACGACCATGGCGTATTCCTCGCCGGTAGCATCAGCCTTGATGACCTGGGCATCCTTGTAGGAGCTCTTCACCATCTTGGCGGCGACTGCATTGTTGATGCAGACCGCATCGGCCTTGCCGGCCTGCATGGCTGCGAAGCAGTCGGTGGCGTTGCCGTACGAGGAAACCTTCGCCTTCGGGTAGTTCTCCTTGGCGTAATCCTCGCCGGTGGAACCGCTCTGGGCGGCAATGACCATGCCGGACTTGTTCAGCTGCTTGTCGACGTTCTTCTTCGTCAGCTTGCCGTTCTTCATGGCAACGACCGCCTGGTCATCCGTGTAGTAGGAGTCCGTGAAGTCGATCTGCTTCGCGCGCTCGGGGTCCACGGAGAAGCCGGAGACGCCCACATCGCACTGGCCGCCGGCAGCAACTGCCGGGATGATGCCGTCGAACTGGATGGTGGTGGGCTCGAACTTCAGGCCGAGCTTCTTAGCCACATCCTTTGCCAGCTCCATATCGAAGCCGACGTACTCGCCCTTCTCAAGGCTCTCGAACGGCGGATAGTCGGGCGACGTGCCCACCGTCAAGGTCCCGTCCTTCACCAGCGTGTAGCTGCCGTTGGACGACGAAGACTCGTTGCTTGCCGAGGAGCTCTCGGAGCTCGAAGAGCAACCGGCAAGGGCCAAAGCTGCGACAAAGGCGCCGCAGATGACCGCGAGAAGCCATTTCTTAGATTTCATTGCAAAATCCCCTCTCTGCCAATAATTTGAGCGGGGTAATTATATACGTGCTTTTATGCATTTTCTATACAAAAACGTGTTACGAATCAGTTTCGGACTGTTGAAAACAGCAAGCGGGGCGTTTCCGCGGGCAATCCGCCCTGCCCCACCCTGTTGTCCTGATGGGCCGCAGAGCTGAATGCGACACCTATTATGCGTCACCGCGATCGTGATAGCTTTTCGTCACGCAGCTGATCCGATGCTTGCACCGCCGGCAATCGCCGCAATGGTAACGAGCCTGTCCCGTTACGCTATCGAATTGCGCAATGCCCCATGCCTTTTCGACAGGCGCGCCGCACTTCAGGCAATAATGAGCCCCGTCCCGCAGCTCGCGCCCGCACGATTTGCAATACATCGAAATCGACTCTCCTGACTCTTGTATCCAATGTGACGAAACAGTTTACCCAAAATACCGGGAATTACGTTAGAATTTGTTGCGCATACCGGATGCGCGGCAACTCATGCGCATCAGTTCGGCAAGAGCGCCCGTAGCCCAATTGGATAGAGCATCGGACTTCTAATCCGGCGGTTCTGGGTTCGAGTCCCAGCGGGCGCGCCACTTATGCTCCCAGCTCAGACTACGTTTTTAAGCGATTCGTCATTTTGCATAAACGGCAAAATGGGTTTGGGAGACACTTCGCGTTTCCCAATCCGCTAACGTCGTGCGGTTTACTCGCCCATGGACGCTACTCAACTGCGGCGAGTTCGGCCGCCCGTCCCGTCGAATGTCCGCTCCAATGGCGGCCCGTACACCAGGCTCGGCGCCGTCTGCTGCGCAGAGGGCAGGTCGTCGCCGTCGGCACAGTTACCGTGACGAGCCCGCAGCTGCGCGATATCGCCGAATTCCAGGCAGCGCATCGAGCAAGCAGCAACGCATGCCGGCCCTTCGGGAAGAGCGTGGCAGAAATCGCACTTCAGAGCATGGCGCTTCGAGAGACGTGCCTTCACGCCATCCCGTTGAGTCTCATTCTCCTTGCGTGCAACGACGGTCACCGCATCGTAGGGACAGGCGGCCGCGCACTTCCCGCACCCGATGCACCGGTCGTCCCGCACAGACACAACGCCCGTCTCCGCGTCCTTGAACAGGGCATCCCGCGGGCATACGGGTACGCATGCCGGATGCGCGCAATGATTGCATGACATGCTGACGGAATGCGCCGATATCCCCGCCGGCACGGGAACGCCGTGGATATACGCCCATCCCCCGCGCTCGAACGTACGTACCGTGCGAAGCGACACCCCCACTGGCAGATCATGCACGTCCTTGCATGCGGCAACGCACGTCTTGCAACCCACGCACCGGGAGGCATCGAACCAGAAACCGACCTGCATCAATCCACCTTCTTCCCTGAAGTGGCGGGCACCATCGTCAGCGAGCGTATCTGACTGCCCTCCTGCGCGAAACGGCGCGGGCGCCGCTCGTCGGCCGACGGACAGGCGCCCGTCCATGGCTCCACGCGGATGCGCGACGTATTCCACGTGCTCTGCCCTTCGCCGGAAAGCTGAGAACCCTGCACGGTGTTCGCGCACCCGGCATAGTCGATGCCGTCCTCATCGGAAAGATCGGCCCACGCGCCCTGGGCGATAACGGCAACGCCCGGCATGATCAGGTTCGTGACCCGTACCCGCCGCACGATACGCCCGCACCGGCTGGTAACCAGCGCCGTTTCCCCATCCGCCACGTGCGAAGTATCCGCATCCAGGGGATTCAGCAGGATGTCGTTCGGAAACAGCTCGTTCAAATCCTCCACGTTATAGAACGTCGAATGCGCCCTACCCAGCGTATGGATGCTGATAGCCTGCAACGGGAAATGCAAAGCCGCCTGTGCGTCTTCGAAACCATCGCGTGCCGGAACGTAATGCGCAACTGGTGCGATGTCCGAGAAGCCGAATTCCCGGTAGCGCTCCACCAGCGACGGGCAGCAGATCTCGAAGCGGCCCGAAGCCGTGGGCACGGGATGCGCCTGGGGATCGGCGCGGAACGCCGCGTATGGCACATGCTCGAACGCATCGCCTGGATGGCGTTTCACCTGGGCAAATCCGTTCTCCAGGAATTCCCGCACCGGTATGCATCCCGGGTGGGGGCTCCCTTCCACGCCCAGCGCCTCTAGATCTTCGCGCGTGACCTCCACCAGTGGCTCGAATGCATATCCCGGGCCATGTTCGTCTGGGGCGGGACGCCGGCAGGCTTTCGGCTGCGTATGGCACACGATGCGCGCGCCGGAAAGCTCGTTGAACCCGATCTGCCGCAGGGAAACGGCGGGCAGTTGGTCCGCAACGCCCCAGCGCTTCGCAAGCTGCTGCTCTATCCATAGGTCGTCGCGCGCTTCGCCGGGCGGGTCGACGGTCTTGCGCCCCACCAGGCATGCTTCGCGGTTCATCTGCGTGACAAACGTGAAATCGCGTTCGTACGGAGATACGACGGGCAGCACGATGTCGGAATACAGGCAGTCGTTGTTCATCCACACATCGCTGGCAACGGCGAATTCCACGCTCCGATAGGCTGCCACAGCCTTCGTGAAGTCGGGGTCTTGGTTCATGCGATGGCCGACGCCGATCTTCCAGATCATGCGTATGTCTATCGGCTGCACGCCATGGACGAAATCGTGGTAGCGCCCGTTCAGTACCGCATCCCACATCTCGCTCATGCAGATGCCGTAATAGCGTTCGGGATTGTATCTGCCCTGCGCAAGCAGCCCGCCGCCCCGCGGCGGTGCGCAAAGCGGGTTTTTGGGGAACGACACGCCCATCGGCCCCGGTTCCACCAACGCCGGTCCGCCGAAGGCCATATTGCCGCCGCTTCCCCCGGCGGAGACCTCGGCGCCGGGAATGCCCACGTTTCCCGTCATCCAGCCCACGGTATAGAATGCCTGCGCGAACGTATACCCATTATCCGTGCGCGCCGGGGCCTGGCTCGCCCGCAGCGCAACGGGCTTTTCATGGCTCATGTCGTATGCCAGGCGTCGAATGGTTTCAGGCAGAACGCCGCAGATGCGCGAAGCCCAGCGGGCGGATTTCGCCTTCCCGTCATATGTGCCCAGGACGTAATCTTTGAAATTATCCTGCGGCCGGGCGCCGCGGGGCATATGACCTGCATCGAACCCGACGCAATAGCGGTCCAGGAACGCCTGGTCCTGCCATTCGTGAACGATCATCTCATGGGCAATCCCCAACAGGAGCGCTGTGTCCGTGCCCGGGCGCACCGGTATCCATTCGTCTGCCAGTGCCTGCATGGTGGGATTGCACCAGGGATCGATGAAGATCAGGCGGGCGCCAGCCTCTTTCGCCTGAAGATAGTGGTACGACGGATTGCCGGCAGAAGACCAGGAGGGATTCTGCCCCCACATCACGATGAGCTTCGCCTTGCGGAGCACGAAACGGTCGGCAAAATCGAGCCTGCCCAGGTTGTATGAGCCCTTCATCATATTCCCGACCAGCGGAAAAGCGCCCTGCGACGCCTGTCCCCACGTGGCGGTGCAGCCGCCGAAGGCATTCAGCGCCGCGCCGCAGTACAGGCCATCCCCCACAGGCCGCATCTCGTAATTCGTTGCCAGGATGCTTTTCGATCCGTAGGATTCCTTGATGCGCGTCACTTCGGAAGACACCGTATCGAGCGCCTCGTCCCAGGAGATGCGCACCCATTCGTCGCGTCCGCGCAGCTGCCCGTTCGCATCCGTTCCGCCGGGATGCCAATGCTTGCGCCTCAGCGGGTATTCCAGCCGATCGCGCCCGGTCATGGCCTTGCGCAGCATACGACCGCGCGGGCATCCGCGCTGCTGGGGATAGTCGGGCGTATCGGCGTGCGAATCATCCGTCTTCTGGCGAACGACCTTCCCGTCTACGACGAGCGAGCGGTTCACACAACGGCCGCCGCAGCCGAAGTAGCAGGCGCTCGTCACCCATTTTCCCTGATACGGCATCGTGGACATGGCTCGTCCCTTCTCCCCGTTTTTGCCTAGAGTACCGCAACAAGGGCGCGATTGCCCCATGCGTGCTATCCTTCAGGAAATACGGAACCGGCGATACGCACCGCATCGCACCGGCTTTCATCCATCTATCGAAGGGATACCATGTCGAACAAGAGCTTGGCAAAAGCACCCGAGAATCTGACCGTCCTGGTAACCGGCGGCGCCGGCTTCATCGGCAGTCATACGGCCGTCGAGCTGCTCCACGGCGGCTATAACGTAGTCATCGTCGACGACCTGAGCAATTCGAACGAGAAGGCCGTCGACCGCATCCGCACCATCGTGGGACCTGACGCAGCGGAACGCCTGACGTTCTACCGCAATAACGTCTTGGACCGGCAGGCGATGGAACGCGTGTTCTCCGAGAACGACGTGGATGTCATGATCCACTTCGCCGGCTTCAAGGCGGTCGGGGAAAGCGTGCAGAAGCCGCTGGAATACTACCGCAACAATATCGGCGGCACGCTGGTGTTGTGCGACGTGGCCCGCAACCACGGTTGCAAGAACATCGTCTTCAGCAGCAGCGCCACGGTATACGGAGACTCCGAAGACGTGCCGTTCGACGAGAACCAGCCGCTCGGCGAGACTACGAATCCCTACGGCACCTCGAAGGCCATGCAGGAGCGGATTCTGACGGACCTCTTCCACGGCGATGGCGAATGGAACATCGTGCTGCTGCGCTATTTCAACCCCATCGGCGCACATCCGAGCGGACTCATCGGCGAAGACCCGAAGGGAATCCCGAACAACCTGGTGCCGTACGTGGCACAGGTTGCCTCGGGGAAACTGAAGGAGCTGGGCGTCTTCGGCGACGACTACCCCACTCCAGACGGAACGGGCATGCGCGACTACATCCATGTGGTGGACCTGGCACGCGGCCATGTGAAGGCGCTGGAATGGATGGGCGGCAAGATAGGGACCGGCATGGCAACGGACCGCGCCAGCATCCCGGGAACCCCCGCCACCGACGGCACGCGCCGCGGCGTGGGCACATTCAACCTGGGCACCGGCAAAGCATCCAGCGTGCTGGATGTGCTGCATGCATTCGAGCGCGCGTGCGGGCGAACGCTGCCGTACGCCATAAAGCCGCGGCGCGCGGGGGACATCGCCGTCTGCTATGCGTCCGCGGAGAAGGCGCGCAAGGAACTGGGATGGACGGCCGAATACGACCTGGACGACATGTGCCGCGACAGCTGGCATTGGCAGAGCCAGAATCCGAACGGCTATCAGGCGTAATCGTTCCGCCCGAACCCGATAGCCCCCCCGACAGACAAAACGGCCGACCGCATAAATACGGCCGGCCGTTCTTCTTATATAAGGGGAACGCGCGAGCATTACGCCCGGGCAAGCTCCATCTTCGCAATCAGGCGATTCTCGCGCTCCGCCAGCTGGGAATTGAGCGCCACCATCTGATACGTGGCTTCGCCGTAGAGCTTGGTCGTGTCCCAATGCGCAAGGATCGTCCGCATTGTGCGGACGTTGCACAGCTCCTTGATGTCCTCGTACGAATCCAACAATGCCTGCGGAAGATACGTGGGGGATTCGTCCGACAGCTTCAGGAGGTCGTCCCCAATGGACACGATGCGCTCGATGTCGAAGCGCAGACGCCTGACGGCCTTACGGTCGCCGAAATACACGGCGCGCCATTCCTCGACCAGGGCATCGGAAAGATCCCGATACCGCGCCTGGATCATCTCGGACGGCAGCCCGCCCTCTTCGATGCGCCTGCGCCACTTCAGGTCATGCGCCTTCTCGACAAAGCAATCGAAGCTCTTCATCTCCTTCTTCGAGCGGAAGATGCCGTACATGCGCTCCCATGCCTCGCCGCGCACTTTGCAAGCATGTTCGTAAAGCGTCGGCTGTGGATCGGGCGCCGTAAGCTGCTCGTCAAGCGACAGCGGCCGGTCTTCCTGCCGGTTCAGGCCGCTTCCCAGGTTGTTGATAATCCGCGAATGCGCAGCGTACCGGCGCGAGGCAATCTCGCGGCACAGGACGTCGTAGGAATGCAGGCGGCTCATCTCCACCAGGCGGTCGTCCAGATAACTGATGACCTCCACCACCCGATGCTCTCGCGCAAACGGGCGAACAAATGACAGGAATGCACGCAGACGGGCCGCCTTCTCCAGCGCGTCGTCAAGCATCTGCGTCTCGCCGTTTGAGGAGAACGCCGCCAGAGAAGCCGCCGAATATTCGTCCGATGCCTGGGCGATAGCGTCCGAAAGGCGTTGGAGGACCTTCCAGCGGTGCCAGTCCGGCCCTTTCACGAACCAGAGCAGCTCGCCCGAAAGATCCGTTTCCTTCGGGTCCTTGTTCCCCTCGATGCCGGACAGTGCAATGGCAGCCGCCGTGCCCTTCTCGAACGGGACACGATACCCCAGAAGGTATGCAGCCGTGTCTTCGATCATCGGATTATGGCCGACGGCGATAACCGTTTCGCCGGATGATTCCAGCAGGTCGCGCAAGAATTCCTTCGCATCCGAACGGGCAAGAGAGTAATGCCCTTCGATGCAGCCGTCGCCTACGACCTGGGAAACCACTTCTGCCGTCTGGAACGCCCGCGAATACGGACTCGTCCATATATGGACATCCGAGTCTTCCAGCAATGCGAACGTCCTAGGATAGGTCGCCTTGATGGCACGAAGCCCTGCCGGCGTAAGCGGACGAGATGCATCCTCGCTACCGCTCTGCGCCGAAGCAGATTTGCCGTGGCGCACAAGTACCACAGTTCTTACCAAAGTTTTCCACTCCCCTGTATGCGCCTTTACCTCAGAGACGCCGCCATGCTGCGATTAAAAAATAACGATGATTCGAATGGTATCAGACGCCTGGTTTCCGTTATCTATTTCCATAAATTGTAAAAAAACAGTTACTCCTGTGTATTCGGCCCAATTTACGAGTTTAAAGCTGTTAGATCGCTAGGATATTGTCGTTCTGCAAGAGGGAAAGGGACTTGATATGACCGCATTCGCACCGGAGGGCGTTTCCATCGCCGTGCTTGTGCCTTGCTATAACGAGGCGGTAACGATTGCGAAAGTCGTCGACGACTTCAAGCGCGTGCTTCCGACCGCCGACATTTACGTGTACGACAACAACAGCACGGACGGCACCGGGGACATCGCGCGCGAACATGGCGCGATCGTCCGTTTGGAGACCCGTCAGGGCAAGGGCAACGTCGTCCGCCAGATGATCCGCGACATCGACGCCGATGCGTACCTGATGGTAGACGGCGACGACACGTATCCGGCGGAAGCAGCACCCGACCTGCTGCGTCCCCTTTTGGACGGAACGGCCGACATGACCGTCGGCGACCGCCTTTCGAACGGCACATACGGCGAGGAGAACGACCGCGCGTTCCACGGCTTCGGTAACAACTTGGTCCGTTCGCTCATCAAGCATATCTACCATTTCGAATTCAGCGACGTCATGACCGGCTACCGAGGCTTCAACCAGGTGTTCGCGAAGACGTTCCCCGTGGAATCCCCTGGATTCGAGATCGAGACGGAACTTTCCATCCATGCCGTGGACAAGCGGTGGCGCATCAAGGAAGTTCCCATCGTGTACCGTGACCGGCCGGAGGGCTCCGAGTCGAAGCTGAACACGTTCTCAGACGGCATGAAGGTACTGCTGATGATCGCATCGCTGTTCAAGGACTACCGTCCGCTGGCGCTCTTCAACTGGGTCGGCTTCATCCTCATCATCGTCGGTTTGATAATCGGCATTCCCGTCATTGCGGACTACGCGCAAACTGGTCTGGTTCCGCGCCTTCCCAGCGCCTTGCTGGCCGTTGCGTTCGTGGGAGCCGGCATGCTTTCCATCGTATGCGGCTTGATTTTGGATACGACCGTCAAGGGACGCAGGAAAGATTACGAGATGAAGGTCGTCGCGGCATACGAGCGCTACCGCATCCCGCGCAAAGATAAATAGCGAATTCGAAGGAATACGCGAAAACGCCCCGGGGGTACTCCTCGGGGCGTTTATTTATGCGTCAATACGTACGGGGCACGATTTCCGCACTTGCACCCGGGCAGAATTCGCCGCGCCGTTGCCTTTCGCCAATGGCGTGGGACGGTACGCCGTCAGCGTATTGATGCATCCGCCGCTGTCAACGGCATCTCCGGCAGCGGTCGTCGCCTGCCTGTTGTCCGTCGAAGCGGTATTGGGCGCATACCAGGCACCTTGCGGCATGCCCACGACGCCGCGAGCGATTTCATCCGTCACGCGCACCGTGATGCGGATCGCGCCCACAACGCTTTCGACAATAGCCTCATCGCCCGTTGCAATACCCCGCGGCTGTGCATCGGCAGGATTCATCCACAGGCGATGGCGGGCACGCGAAGCGCCCATTCCGCCGCCATCTGCAAACCCGAAGCTGGAATGGACGCGCATGCGGTCATGCCAGCCCACGCACTGGAGCGGGAAACGAGCCTTCGCCCCATCCGCGGAAGTTGCCGGTCCGATTGACTCCGTCAACGCCGTACGGCCGTCGCATTCCGGCTCGTACACCGGAAGCGGCGCGATATCCTGCCCTTTCGGAAGCTCCCATTCCCGCGACAGCTCGGCCAAGCGCGCGGAGAAGATCTCGATCTTGCCCGAAGGCGTGGCAAGCGGATGGCCTGCCGGATCGGCGATGTAGGCGGCAAGCCCCCGTTCGGCCGGCTCGCGTTCGCTGTAGACGCCCGTCTGCATGAGTGTCTCCCATGAGGGCAGATTCGGCGTATCCGCACGGGCCCTCCCGTACAGGTAGCGCACCCATTCCTCTTCCGTGCGTCCCTGTGTGAATGCCTGCCTGATGCCGAACCGCTCCGCCACATCGGCCATGGCGTCATAGGAGGACCGGCACTCGCCCGGGGCGGAGAATGCCGGCGGGCACAGGAGGACCTGGTGCCCGAACGCCGAGAATCCGTTAGCGCGCATGTGCAGGCGCTCGCACTGCATGACATCGGGGAGAACGAGGTCGGCATAGCGGGCCGTGTCCGTCATGACCGTATCCTGGACCACGATGAACTCGCATTTCGACTCGTCCGCCAATACGCGGTGCGCCCAGTTGATATCGCCATGTTGGTTCGTAAGGCAGTTCCCCGCATAGTTCCAAAGGAATTTGATGCCGTGCGAAAGGTGCTCCGCTCCCTGCACGCCGGCATTCTTCGCCGTCAGCTGCGATCCGAACGCCACAGCGTTCAACCACTCATACGCGGGAATGCCCACGCTGCAGGGATTTTCTCCCTGCGGCAGCTCGGGCACCAGCTCCACAGGCGATTCCGTGGGGCGCTGCCCCGTGTTGCAGCCGGGACGTCCGATGCAGCCCAACAGACACGGCAGGACCGAGATGGCCCGGGTGGCCGTTTCCCCGTTCGCATGCCGCTGCACGCCCCATCCCTGGGAGATGAACGGGGCCTTCGCGGCTGCCAGCTGATGGGCAAGCAGGCGAATGCGCTCCGCCGGCACATCGGTCACAGACGAGGCCCATTCGGGCGTCTTCGCCACCCCGTCAGACGCTCTGCCCAGCACGTAGTCCTCATAGGAAGCATGCTTTCCGCGATAGCGGGCCGGCATGGTCTGCTCGTCGAAGCCGACGCAATATCGATGCAGGAACGCGCGATCGACCAGGTCATCGCCGATGAGCACATATGCGATGCCCGCAACGAGTGCCGCATCCGTGCCCGGGCGCAGGGGGATCCATTCCTCATCGGCGCCGACGGAGCCGTTGCGGCGGCAATCCACGTGCATGATGCGACCGCCCCGCGAACGCACGGCCTGCCGAGCGCGCTCGAAGTCGCTCCGCTGGCTCATGGGGCCCCGCCGCGTCTCGACGGGATTGTCGCCGAATAGCAGCATCAGGTCCGCATGATTGCACGCCTCCGTATAGGACGAGGAGAATCCCTTGACATAGGGGGAGAAATCGTCGCCGAATAGGTACGGAACGGATGCCTGCACCATATGCGTGGAGTAATCGTAGATGCGCCGCAGGTAACCTCCCAGCAGGTTCAGCAAGCGCTTGTGCGCATTGCCTGTAACGGAATGGACGCCGGTTCCGTATGCGACATAGATGGATTCGTTCCCATACTCCTTGATGGTACGGCGCAAAGAGTTTGCAAGGATGTCGACAGCTTCGTCCCAACCGATGCGCTCGAAACGCCCTTCGCCGCGGCGGCCGACGCGCTTCAAAGGATATTTCAGGCGCTCCGGGGCGTTCTGCCAGCGGAGCATGCCCAGCCCGATGCGGCAGGGGCCCTGGCTGTTCGCCCGCACGCCCGCGGGCAGATCCGGACGAATGCGCACGTTGCCCTGCACGTCGCGCGTCACGGAAAGAAGACATGCCGATCCGCAGTTGATGCCGCACGTGAACCGCGCACAGAGTGCATGGCGCGCGCCCGCTTGCGCCTCGTCTTTCATCGTTGCCGCCTTTCTGTTGCATATGCAAACGGCCGCCTCCGAAGAAGCGGCCGTCTCACAGCAGTCTGTTCTGCCTGCCGTTATTCGATGGGCTTGTTCCCCTCGCCCACGATGACGATCTTCGGCTCGTAGCTGTCGGCCTCTTCCGGCGTCAGCAGGCCGTAATTCATAATGATCACCTTGTCGCCGACGCTGACGCAATGGGCAGCAGCGCCGTTCACGCAGATGACGCCCGATCCGGCCGCACCCTTCATGGTGTAGGTCTCGAAACGGTTTCCATTGTCGACATCCGCAATCGCAACCTTTTCGAATTCCCTGATGCCAGCAGCAGCCATCAACTCCTCATCGATGGTGATGGAGCCCACGTAGTTCAGGTCGGCTTGCGTGACCGTCGCACGATGGATTTTGCCTTTCATCATTTGCAGGAACATGATGCTCGCTTTCTCTGCGGAATGCCCGCCTTTCGGGCACATACCGTGCGCGAGTATAGCAGGGTTCGAACGAACCTGCAGGGATAGACCCCCTCTCATGTCATGGGGGAAACATTTTCTCCACATCGCCCGCACGCGTTTGATGCGCGCGGCCCGTTCGCTCGGCATACTGACATGCCCTGCCCGTGCGATGCAAGACGATACCGCAAGACGCTTCGGGAGAACAGCCGGAGACCGCAAGTTATAGCCTTGTCTAATCTGTTTAGATTGCTATAACTATTTCCGAGTAGCGAGAAGGAGGTACCGCATGTACGAAACGGTGGTAAAAGTCGAAGGAATGATGTGCAGCATGTGTGAAGCCCATATCAACCAAGCCATCCGCGATGCCCTGCCGGTGAAGAAGGTGACCTCGTCCCACAAGAAGGGACAGACCGTCATTACAAGCGAACAGCCGCTGGACGAAAGCCTTGTCCGTTCCACGATCGACGCCACGGGATACCGCGTTTTGGATGTTTCCGAGCAGCAGGCGAAGAAGAAGGGCCTGTTCGGCAGACGCTGATCCTGCATAACCCGCGCGAACGAAATCGGCCGGCGCATTCACTGCGCCGGCCGTTCGCATGCTATGGAGCCAGTGACAGGACTCGAACCCGCAACCGACGGTTTACAAAACCGTTGCGCTACCATTGCGCCACACTGGCTTGCCACCGCTCTATTATGCCATATGTCGGCGCGCAACTGGCTTGAAACCTATAATCCCAGGAAGCGAAGCCATTTCTCCAGATCGCGCTTCGCCTGGTCCGTTCCCATGCGGTAGTTCTCCTCCAGCAGCTCGTAATCCGTCGAGGAATTTTCGGCCGTCACGGTATCGGCATAGACCACCAGCGCCTGGCCCGTGCGCTCCATCCGCTCTAGCTCGTCGCACAGCTCGTTGTATTCGCGGCCCCATCTGTCTAGCGCATCGCGCATCTTCGGACGGTGCCAGAAGAACGCCTTCACGAAAGCGTTCCCTCCTTCCGACTTGCGGTAGCCCTTCGGCCGCGTACGCACGACAAAGAAACGCTCGAATCCGTCGCGGCGCGCTTGGCTGACCAGCATGCCATGGTCCTCGGCAAGCCCGCCGTCATAGCAGACGCGATCGTTTATGGTCGTCGGCGGCATGACAATGGGCAGCGTGGACGATGCGCGCACGGAATTCATGACATCTGCCGTGGAATCCCAATCGTCCTTCGTCCGATAGACCGTCTTCCCCGTGTCGCGTTCGAACGCCGCAACCGTCACCTGCGCCGGATTCGCCGCAAACGTGCGATAGTCGAACGGCAGCGTGCTGTCCGGCAGGCCTGCCTCGTCGTAGAGGTAGTGGGCGTTGAAGAACCCCTTATGCTCCAGGAACGAACGCGTTCCGCCGAACTCGGGGTCCAGGACCAGCTTCGTGAACGAATCATGCGTGCGGACGATATCGCGCGAAACGTAGTTCACCGCATTGCTAGATCCGGCGGACACGCCGTAGACATGCGGAAAGTACAAGTGGTTCTTCAGAAGCGCTGCGGCAATGGCGCACGAATACGACGCCCTCATGCCGCCCCCTTCGAAGATCAGCGCGACATCATGTATGTTGCATTCGAATTCCGACATTGCAAACCTGCTTTCACTCGTACCCGATTCTAACGCAACCGCTCCCTCCATTGACAACGTACAGATGTTCGCATAGCATGAATACACGAACAAATATTCGATATTTGGAGGCAGCATGGACCTTGCCGAAAAGCTCTCGGTACTTGCAGATGCGGCAAAGTACGATGCCGCCTGCACCTCGTCGGGCTCGGATAGAAGGGCATCGGCCGGAGCGCTGGGCAATACGGTTGCCGCGGGCTGCTGCCACAGCTTCACGCCGGACGGCCGCTGCATATCCCTCCTGAAGGTGCTGTTCACGAACGTATGCGTGTACGACTGCGCATATTGCGTGAACCGACGTTCGAACGAAGTGCCCCGTACGGCCTTCGAACCGCGCGAACTGGCAGACCTGACTGTCTCCTTCTATCGACGCAACTATATCGAAGGGCTGTTCCTTTCCTCGGGCGTGGTCAGGAACCCGGATTACACCACGGAGCTCATCATCCGTGCGTTAGAAATACTGCGCAGGGAATATCGCTTCCGCGGTTACATTCATGCGAAGGCAATACCGGGCACATCGCCCGAACTGATAGAGCGGCTGGGCCATCTCTGCGATAGGCTGAGCGTGAATATGGAGCTTCCCAGCAGCGAGAGTTTGGCGAAATTGGCGCCGGACAAGACGAAGCACTCCATCATTGCACCCATGCGGCAGATAAAGGACAGTATTGCCTCGGACCGCGATACGCGCGCCCTCATGCGGAAGAACCTCCATTACAACTTGCATGTGACGGTACCGAAGAAGGAACGCGCGTTCGCACCCGCTGGTCAATCCACGCAGATGATCATCGGGGCCACGCCGGAAAGCGACTACCGCATCTTGAACACAACTTCGGCGTTGTATCGAAAACTGGGCCTGAAGCGCGTCTTCTACAGCGCGTATCTGCCCGTCGGCGACAGTAGACTTCTGCCGGGAGAAAACAGCCGCATCCAACTCGATCGCGAGCATCGTCTGTTCCAGGCGGATTGGCTGCTGCGGTTCTACGGCTTCGACGTGAACGAGATCATCGATGCCGATCATCCATTCCTCGACCCCCGTATCGATCCGAAGGCGAATTGGGCCGTGAACCATCTCGAATTCTTCCCCATTGAGGTAAATACCGCCTCGAAACAGGAACTGTTGCGCGTTCCGGGAATCGGGGCCAAGGGCGTGCGCTCCATCATGAAAGCCCGACGTACGACAACGCTGGGGCCCGAAGAGCTGAAACGTCTGGGAATCGCCTACAAGCGGGCGCGATTTTTCATCACCTGCAACGGCCGATTCCAGGGAACCGGCATCTCCTGGACGCCCGAAGCATTGAAGGCGCAGCTATCCGCCCCAATCCAGGGCGGCACTCACGGCCACCGTGCGGCGCGCGTTCCGAAGGGGCAGCTGTCGCTGTTCGATTTGGACCTCACGATAGACGCCGCCTCAACATCCCAGGGCAGCACAATGAAATCGAAGACCCTGCAAACGCCGGCATGGATCGGTCAGGATGTCTTTGCGGCAGCGCAAAGCGCACAGCGCACGGAAACCCGAAAGGAAGCGATTTTACGATGAGCAGGCAACAAAAGGGCGCCATTGCCCCCGCACACCGTACCGCTGCGCCGCAAACGCGTCTTGCCATTCCGCTCGATGCGGCAGCAGAAGGCGCCGCATATGTATACGATGGTTCCGTTGAGGGCCTGCTATCGGCCATATTCGCGGCGGCAGCAGCACATGACCGGGAAGCGGACATCATTCGCGAAGGCGAAGTACAGGTCCGCCTGGATCAGGACGTCATCCCTGTCCAAACAAACTATGCGCATACCCGACGCATCCAGCGCACGCTGGTATGCGCGCATGGGTCGGAAGCATTCGAAAACGTGTATCTTGCCGCGTTGTCAGATGGACCGGACGTTCCCATAATCGTCCAACGGTTTGTCATGTACGCCCTGCAAGTCCAGAACCCCTGCCGCTGCTGTGCGAAGAAGGCAACATGCGATCGACCGTGCCAGATGCCCCACATCAGCTCCCTGCTCAACGACATCGGGAATCCGTTGGTGTGGCAGCTGCAGAAAACCGTGCGTTCCGTCATCAACGAGCGACATAGGATGCTGCAGTTCCTACGATTCGAGCATCGGGAGAACGATATCTGGTTTGCACGGTGCAACCCGGACGCCTCCGTCGTTCCCTTGCTCATGCGACACTTCGCCGGGCGTTTCAACACAGAGCGCTTCGTAATCTACGATGAGGTCCACGGCATATCCGGCATATACGACGGCCGCAACATCAGCTACGTGAAGAGTGATTCCGTGAACATACCGCCTGCGGGGGCGGACGAAGCGGAGATGCAGGAAGCATGGCGACGCTATTGGCACAGCATCACCATCGCGCAACGCTACAATCCGGAACTGCAGCGACAGTTCATGCCGAAGAGATTCTGGCGCAATATGACAGAAATGCAGAATCCTCTACTCAACGGATGGCAATCAAGGCGCCAAGCCGCCATGGAAACAGGACACGGGCCGACTATCGCTGCGGCAGAACGCCCGTCTCATCGAATGGCGGGATGAAGCTCTCCTCTGCTGCATCGCCATCCTGCCAGAAGTAATCTTCCAAACCCATATCGTCCAAGTAGTCCAGCAGCATCTCGTACTCAGTGGCGCCAACCTTGTTATTCAACTCGGGCATATCGGAGAACGTGCGAATGGGCGTGTATTGGCTCATCAGGCTGTAGAGAACGCGATTGCCGTACCGCTCCCACAGATACCGCATCACGTACTTCGAATCTTCCAAACGTCCCGGCAACAGGAGATGGCGAACCACCACACCGCCCAGCAGCGTGCCATCGTCGGAAAATCGGGGCTCGCCGACTGCTTCGACCATCGCGTCCAATGCCCGAGTTGCCATCGAGAAATAATCTGCGGCATGGGAATACCGAACGGCTGCATCCGACACAGTAGCAGGCGGGTACTTGAAATCATCCAAGTAGATGTCAACGGTTCCTCGAAGCGAGTCAATCGTAGAAGGCAATTCATATCCCGAGGTATTCCAAATCATGGGAAGCAAAAGCCCGCGCTCCCGCGCTCCCGAAACAGCTTCTATCACGAACGGCGCATATTGCGTAGCGGTAACGAGATTGATATTCGTCGCTCCTTGATCGGCCAGCTCAAAGAAGATATCGACCAGGCGGTCCGTGGTGATGGCACGGCCCCGGTTGCCCAGCGAGATATCAAAATTCTGGCAGTACCGGCAGCGCAGTGGACAACCGGAGAAGAATACGGCGCCGGAACCGGCACCTACGCTGATGCACGGCTCTTCCCACTCGTGCAGGGCTGCGCGCGCGATGCGGAGCGTATCGTCGGCCCCGCACACGCCCACCTGCCCGTCACGGCGATTCACGCCGCAACGACGCGGGCACAGCTCGCACTTAGTTGGAAGAGAAGGCACCATAGCCGCCTGCATACCCGTCGTCGCCCTCGAAATCGTCGAATTCCGTACGTGGATCGTACTCGCCGTCGTCATCGTCATCATCGTCATGGCCCTGTTGGTACAGGGTCTCCGCGCGCGACCAATCAAGATGGTATGCGTCCGATTCCTTTTTGTCCGCATATACCAAACCCAGCGCGGTGGCGTTCATGTCCGTGCCGCCAACCACCAGGAACAGCTCCACTAAGCGCAGGCATGCCTCAGATTGGGGCAGCACCACATCCGTGTCCTCAGACGTGTTCAACACCGCCTGCAGCTCGGAAAGCAGGACCTGCGCAGAATACGTGCCGTTGAATTCGCGATCCTCGACGGCCCGGCACAAACGCGCCGCATACGGTGACAGCAGCCCATCGTCCACGGCAGCGGAAACAGCATCGAATGCCTTCTCCTCATTCGCCCGGCAGATAGCGTGGCTCTCCACCAGCGCCACCAGCTGTGCGGACAGTTGAATGGTCTGGGAGACCTTAGCCAGCTGGCCGGAACCGGGAACGCCCATGAATCGGATGGAATGCGCGATGGCGGACAGCATCGGCTTCATGCGGTCGAGAATCTCCTCTTCGCCGCCCACCAGCAGGATCACATCGCCGGCATCGCCAAAAGCCTTCTCGCTGGTGATGTCCTTCACCGTCAGAGGAGCGTCCAGAGCCTGCAGCTCGGATACGCGCGCCAAGGCGTACAGCTCCTTCGCGAAAGAGGGCGTGGAGGGACTCAGATCCACAAGACAGCAATCCTTCTTCGCCTTCGAAAGGATGCCGTCCGTATCCCAATACGCATCCTCCAGCTGCTGCTGCGTAAGGCAATACGTGAATATGGCATCGGCCGTTTCCATGCTATCGGCAAGTTCGAAGCCCGCCGCCTGCAGGTTTTCGGCAAGGACCTGGCCGACGGCGCTGTCCCCGTAAAATGCGAATGATTTTACCATGATACGTTATGCCCTCTTCTTTCCGAAACGGCCCAGCAGTGTCTCGTCGTTCGAACGGTCGGGACCGAAGAACACGATGGAGATCATGCCCGGGCCCACATGCGAGCCAATGACGGGACCCACGTTCGTGATGACGATATCCGCGCCCGGCGCAACCTTTTTCAGCATGTCTACCAGACGCTCCGCATCTTCGGGACAATCTGCATGGCCCACGAAAATGGTTCGATCCCGCTCGCCTTCCGGGATGCGCTTCACGAAATAGCCCAGCAGCTGTTTGATGCCCTTCTTGCGGCCGCGCACCATGCCGCATAGACCCAGCTTGCCATCCAGTGTGATGGTCAGCATGGGCTTCACGTCCAGCTTCATGGCAAGCGAAGCCGCCGCAGGAGGAATACGGCCGCCTTTCTTCAACGCCGTAAGATCGTCGACCATGAACTGATCGTTCAGGTGCTTGCTTGCGCCTTCGGCCCATTCGACCATCTCTCGGGCCGTAAGGCCCTTCTCGCGCTGCTTCAGTGCCTCGTATACCAGCATGGCCTCCGCCGTGCACGCCTGGAGCGTATCCACCAGGTACAATTCCGCGTCGGGATACTTCTCCTTCGTTTCGTTCATCAGGCGCCATGCCTGATCAACCGTGCCCGTAAGGCCGGACGTGAAGGACAGGTACACGGTGGGCACACCGCTTTCGGCAGCCGCGGTCCACGCCTTCTGAATATCATCCAGAGGAATCTGCGCCGTCGTGGGAAACTCCCCCGCACGCATGCGGTCGTAGAATTCCTTCGGCGTGATGGAGGTGAACATATCATCGAAGTACTGCTTTCCCTCGATGATATATGGGTATTTGATCAGATAGATGCCGGGGCGGTCCACCAGTTCCATCGGCAGATCGCAACACGAATCAACGATGAGATTGCACTTCGCAGCCAAAAGGCCCTCTTTCTCTCTCACGCCCTGTCGGGGCTCCCCTCCAAGATTCCCTCAAAGCCCGAAATTCATTTTGGGAATACGTTATTCGATTCCCAACTTGCTTTCAACTAGAGCAGCACGACGTTCATACAGGTTCCGCTCCAAGCCGACCGGATACGTATGGGGGTTCAGAATGCGCTTCTGGGATTCATCCAGCGTTTCAAGTCCGTCCTTCGTGCGCTGCTGGGCGGCCATGGTGTCGCGGTATTCCGGCTCCAAGCACACCTTCCCATGCTTCGCCAGCGGCTTCAGCAGCGTCTCGAAACGCTTGCCTCCCAGCTTCTTGCGGCGCAGGCTGTCGGCGGGGTCGACGATGATCTCATCGGCGTTGATGCCGGTATTCACGTCGTACACCATGTCGCCGGCGATCTTGCCGTTGTCGTGGAAGTACCGACGGATATCCAGAACGCCGGGCGTGGTCAGCTTCACGCTCTGCGCCGTGATCTTCAGGCAATCGCGCCATGTGTCGCTGCCCTTGTGCTTCACGGCGGAAAGCTTGTAGACGCCGCCGAGCGTGGGCTGGTCGTATGCCGTGGCAAGCTTCGTGCCCACACCCCAGCTCATGACCCGCGCGCCCTGTTGGCGGATGGAGCGGATGGTGTTCTCGTCCAAGTCGTTCGAAAGCACGATGCCCGTATCCGTCAGGCCGGCATCGTCCAGCTTGCGGCGGGGCAACCTCGCCCACCCGGACACGCACGCGGAGCACGAGC
>OGOS01000131.1_pt1 | contig 60055 bp, 72 predicted proteins | sample 1552701 | NCBI WGS metagenome assembly OGOS01 (sample SAMEA2580128, study PRJEB22360) | human gut metagenome | biome: human gut; feature: human-associated habitat; material: faeces | place: Denmark | collected 2008/2010
TCGCGACCCTAACCTTGGCAAGGTTATGCTCTACCAACTGAGCTATTTCCGCATTCTATAATTAACGCAAGCGATTTTTCGATTGCGAGTGCAAAGGTAATGCTTTTTCCGAAACTACCAAAACATTATAATACTTTTTTCATCAAAAGCTATTATATTGTCTTTTTCAACCCCATTTTGAAGCAATTACACAAGCTCCTTTTCCTCCAAAAACAAGATTCAGGGAAAGTAGAAAAAAACTTCAGCATATTTAAGGAAAAACATCTCGATATTTTTTTATTTTTTGTACAAAAGCCGCCAACCTTTGTACGATTTTTTTTTGAAAGATAACGACAGCTATCTAAACCGTCAGGCATCTTCAATAAAAAACGTCCGCACAAGCCTGTTCGAAGGTGTACGGACGCTATGATTTACAATCAGAAGCAACTTATAATCAACACATTCTGTCGCGATAATCTTCATAACGGAAGGTTTTATACACCTCCAGTTCTCCATCAGTATGCAGCAAAGCAACAGAAGGATGATGAATTCCATTAAACATGTTTGTCTTCACCATCGTATAATGAATCATATCTTCGAATATGATGCGTTCGCCTATCTGCAATTCATGATCGAACTTCCAACTGCCCATATAGTCACCACTCAAGCAGCTGTTTCCGCCCAAACGATAAACATGGTCCTCACGAGCAGCAGTCTTCACAGCATCAGGCGGAAGGGTTTCGGCATTGCGCACCTTAGGCTGATAAGGCATTTCCAGACAGTCGGGCATGTGGCAGGTAAAGCTCACGTCAAGAATAGCCGTACGTATACCTCTGCTCTCTACCACATCGACAACCGATGCTACCAGCGGTCCGGTCTGCCAGGTAAAAGCTGATCCAGGTTCCAGAATAATCTGAAGATTCGGATAGCGTTCACGCAAACCTTTCAACAGTCCGATAAGGTGTTCCACATCGTAGTCTTTACGTGTCATCAGGTGTCCCCCACCCAAATTCAGCCATTTCAATTGAGGAAACCAGCGAGAGAACTTTTCTTCAATGTGTTTCAATGTACGTTCCAGCTCATACGAACTCGACTCACAATGACAATGACAATGAAAGCCTTCAATTCCTTCGGGCAAACGGTCGGGAAGCAAATCGGCAGTCACACCGAAACGGGTTCCGGGAGCACAAGGATTATAAAGTTCTACTTCCACTTCCGAATACTCTGGATTCACACGAATACCACAAGATACATGTTCCGGATAAGCCTTTGCCTGCGGATAAAAACGCTCGAACTGCGACAGCGAATTGAACGTAATATGGCTGCTATACTTCAGAAAAGCAGGAAAATTAGCCTCTGTATAAGCAGGAGAATACGTATGAGCCTTGCTACCAAACTCTTCGAAAGCCAGTCTGGCTTCGTATCCAGAACTTGCTGTTGTGTAATGAATATATTCACGGAATATTGGAAACGATTTCCACATGGCAAAAGCCTTGAAAGCAAGAATAATTTCCACACCGGCACGTTCTGCCACACTTTTTATCAGACTCAGGTTCTTTCTGAGCAAATCTTCTTCCATAACATAACAGGGAGAAGGAACTTTTGTTACATCCAACATATATTTATCAATCTTTATTCTATTATTTTAAACCGTGCAAACTTCAGCAGCAACTGCTTTTCTCCCGCATTGCGGAAGCGTACCGTTGCCTTACAGTTATCTCCACTTCCTTCAACTTTAATAATCTCGCCTATACCGAAACGTTCGTGTTCTATCTGCTTTCCGGCACAAACTCCATTTACAGCAGGAGAAGAAGCAGAAGTTCCGACAGAAGTTTCCGCCGCAGGGATTCTACGCAGCACACGTGGAGCAGCCGGCTTGACGAAGCGACGAGGTTCTTCGGGAATTTCACCTCCATCAAACATCGACGACGAATTGCCAGATACATACCGCGGAGTACCCGAATCCATCTCACGGCGAAAACGCTTCGCCCCCTCTTCTACCTTTCGGGAAACGATATCCTCCTGAGGCAGGTTCAAATATCTGGCATCTATATCTTTTAAGAAACGGCTAGGATTACTGAATTCCACCTTACCGTATTTAAAGCGAGTCTTGGCAAACGACAGAGAACAGTGTTCTTCCGCACGGGTAATAGCTACATAAAACAACCGGCGTTCTTCCTCAAGCTGCTTGTATGAATCGCCAGCCATCGGACTAGGAAACAAATTTTCCTCCAAGCCTACAACAAAAACATTCTTAAACTCCAGTCCCTTTGCCGAATGAATGGTCATCAATGTCACCTTGGGTGCATCATCAGCCCCTTCACTGTCCTGATCAGTAAGCAACGACACTTCCGACAAATAATCAGTAAGCAGGATATGCGTATTGCCTTCTTCTTCCCGATCGGCACAGAAATCATGCATACCGTTTATCAATTCTTCAATATTTTCCTGCCGGCTCAAATTCTCAGGCGAACGGTCCTGATAAATATCATTGATGATACCCGACTGACGGACAATGTCTTTTCCCAACTCGTAGGCTCCGGTATGCGAAACCGCTTCTACAAATCCGGCAATCAAATCACGGAATGCCTGCAATTTGGTGTGAGTGCCTTTCGTCAAAGATACTCCATAAGTCAGCGGTTCGTTCAACACCTTCCACAAGCTTACTCTATGTACATTGGCTGCATCAATAAGCTTATTTAATGTAGTATTGCCTATCCCCCTTGCCGGATAATTGATAACACGCTTGAAAGCCTCCTCATCATTCGGATTGACAGCCAAGCGGAAATAAGCTATCACATCTTTTATTTCCTTACGCTGATAGAAAGACAAACCTCCGTAAATACGGTAAGGAACTCCCCTCTTACGTAATGCCTCCTCAAAGATACGGCTTTGGGCATTCGTACGATACAATACAGCAAATTCATCGTATGAATATCCTTTTTTGGTCCGGAGCTGGGCTATCTTGTTTGCAACAATCTCCCCTTCTTCCACATCGCTGTAAGCATTGAATACCGTAATAGGTTCTCCCTTATCGTTTTCAGAGAAAACTTCCTTACGTATCTGCTCCCTGTTTTTCTCTATAAGACTGTTTGCTGCCTTGACAATGGTCTGCGTAGAACGATAATTCTGTTCCAGCTTAAACAAGCGGGCATCCTTATATAAACTTGTAAACTTCAGAATATTGTCGATGTTCGCTCCGCGGAAAGAGTAAATACTCTGCGCATCATCACCTACAACACAAACATGGCGATATTTTTCTGTAAGTTGCAGTACAATGCAATGTTGTGCATAGTTAGTATCCTGATACTCATCCACCAAAACATAGCGGAAGCGAGAAGCATACTTGTCACACAGTTCTGGATGTGTCTGAAACAATATATAGGTGTAAACCAGCAAGTCGTCAAAATCCATGGCATCACTCTGCCGGCAACGCTCCCAGTATCTCCGGTAAATATCGCGCACAGCCGGTATTTTAGCAGCCTGATCATTTTCATAAAGTTCACGACTGGCAGCATAGGCATCGGGAAGCATCAGATGATTTTTGGCATTACTGATACGCGACTGTACCACTCCCGGCTTATACACTTTATCGTCCAGCTGCATTTCTTTGATAATGGCCTTGATCAGACTTTTCGAATCGGCGGCATCATAAATAGTAAAATTTGCAGAAAAGCCAATGGCAACCGCTTCCGTACGCAAAATACGTGAAAAGATAGAATGGAAAGTCCCCATCCATAAGTATCGCGCACGTTCCACCCCTACCCGACGCGCAATACGTTCCTTCATCTCACGCGCAGCCTTATTGGTAAAGGTCAGAGCAAGAATAGACCACGGCTCATAACCGTTATCCAGCAGATAAGCTATCTTATAAGTCAGCACACGGGTTTTTCCCGATCCGGCCCCTGCAATAACAAGAGAAGGACCATCATTGTATAACACCGCAGCACGCTGACTTTCATTCAGTTCATTCAAGTAATCTGTCATACAGGTTAAAATATTTCAGGCACAAAGATAGTACAAATCCAGCAGTGTTCTAATACATTTCCAAGCTACGCCTAAACAATTTTTCTAAACTCGAATATTTATTATAAAATCCCAAAAGCTTGCTGCTACAGTAAAAACACGAAAAGAGGAAGTTCCCCGGCATTTTATCCGGTAGAACCTCCTTCTCTCTCTACAGTCTCGATTATATAATATAACGTGAGTTCGATATAAGTTTAAATATAATCTATTAGAAATTAGGAACATAGCAATAAAAGTATTAAATTTATAGTGCTAAATTATAACATTTAAACGATTATCACTATGTTCTCAGAGTCTAAAGTTACAGAGATTTATTGTATGGCCGATGATTTTTGCAAGGAATTTGTATTGCAACAGGAAAAATATATGATTGAGGATAAGAAGATCAGGCATCGTAACAAGCCTAACCGTATGAGCGATGCTGAGATTATGGTTATTCTAATCCTATTTCACTCTGGTGGTTTTCGTTGTTTCAAGCATTACTACAAGGAATATGTCTGTAAACATCTGAAACACCTTTTTCCGCGTCAGGTTTCTTATAACCGTTTTGTGGAATTGGAGAAGGAAGTGCTGCTTCCCATGACCATCTTCATCAAGAAAGTCCTGCTGGGAACATGTACCGGCATCAGTTTCGTCGACTCCACTCCTTTACGTGTCTGCCGTAACCAAAGAATCCTTATCCATAAGACATTTGAAGGACTTGCCGAGCGTGGAAAATGTTCTATGGGATGGTTCTTCGGATTCAAGTTGCATCTGATAATCAATGATAAAGGTGAGATTCTCAATTTTATGTTCACGTCTGGGAACGTGGATGATCGGGAACCGTTGAAGCAGGGGACGTTTCTGGAAAACATCAAAGGAAAACTATGTGCGGACAAGGGATATATTGGTCAGGCTCTGTTCGAGAATCTTTTCCTTAATGGTATTCAGCTTGTCACTAAAGTTAAAAACAATGAAGAACTCGCTGATGAGCATTGCTGACAAGATTCTACTCAGAAAAAGGGCCTTGATTGAGACGGTCAATGACGAATTGAAGAACATTGCGCAGATTGAACATTCCAGACACCGTTCATTCAGTAACTTTATAGCCAATTCTTTGTCAGCTATCGCAGCATACTGCTTTTTTGAAAAGAAGCCCGCCATTGATGTCAAGTTGTTCAATGACGGACAACTGTCTATTTTCTAATTTTATTTCGAACTCACGTTAAAATAATTAATTGCATTTTATTATTGAAATATAAAGACTCGCTTGTCTCTCGAAACAAAAAAATCAGCCGAATTCATTTCTATCGAATCCGGCTGATCTCTCATATAAAAAGCAATAATTAATTTTTAAAGCTATGAATCGGCGCAGGAATACGTCCCTTACGATTTACAAAAGCCTCACAGCTAAAACGGTTGACAGGCATCACAGGAGCATATCCCAGCAATCCACCAAACTCAACAGTATCACCAACCTCTTTACCCACTACAGGAATAATACGCACAGCGGTGGTTTTCTGGTTAATCATACCAATAGCTGTTTCATCGGCAATAATACCCGAAATAGTTGCAGCAGATGTAGTTCCTGGGATAGCAATCATATCCAAGCCTACTGAACAAACACAAGTCATCGCCTCCAGTTTTTCCAAAGTTAAAGCACCGGCTTCTACTGCATTTATCATACCCTGATCTTCACTGACAGGAATAAATGCTCCACTTAGTCCTCCAACATACGATGAAGCCATTACTCCACCTTTCTTTACCTGATCGTTCAACAAAGCAAGAGCAGCTGTGGTTCCAGGTGCTCCCGGATGTTCCAAACCAATTTCCTGTAATATTTCGGCTACACTATCACCAATAGCCGGAGTTGGAGCAAGTGACAAATCAATGATACCGAAAGGAACGCCCAAACGGCGAGAAGCCTCCTGTGCAACCAGTTGTCCGACACGTGTAATCTTAAAAGCTGTACGCTTAATAGTTTCACAAAGTACCTCAAAACCTTCACCACGTACTTGCTCCAATGCGTATTTCACAACGCCCGGTCCGCTGACACCAACATTTATAATAGCATCGTCTTCCGATACTCCATGAAAAGCTCCTGCCATAAATGGATTATCATCGGGAGCATTACACAATACGACCAGTTTAGCACATCCCAGAGAATCACGTTCCTTAGTCAATTCCGCAGTCTCCTTGATTATTTCTCCCATAAGGCGAACAGCATCCATATTGATGCCTGTTTTAGTCGATCCCACATTCACTGAGCTGCAAATACGTTCCGTACAAGCCAAAGCCTTAGGAATAGAACGAATAAGCAATTCATCGCTTCGGGTCATGCCTTTCGAAACAATAGCAGAATATCCTCCGATAAAGTTTACTCCCAATTCTTCTGCAACCCGGTCTAATGTCTGTGCTATCTTTACATAATCATCCGGAGTATGGCATGCAGTACCGCCAACCAATGCTATAGGAGTAATAGAAATACGTTTGTTCACGATAGGAATTCCATACTCCTTGGCAATATCCTCTCCCGTTTTTATCAGATTTTTAGCAAAGCGGGTCATCTTATTATATATATTCTGACAGAGAACATCCAGATTACTGTCGGCACAGTCCAACAAGTTTATTCCCATAGTAATGGTACGTACATCCAGATTTTCTTTCTCTATCATCTTATTGGTTTCGAGAACCTCAGATATATTAATCATAGCAATACTGTTTTTTAGATACGATGCATTTTATTGAATATTTCCTCACGCTGGCATTTCACCTGTACTCCGATTTCATTTCCGGCTTCTACCAGTTCTGTTACTATCTGCTCGAAAGGCTTTTCTATATTCGCCATATCTACAATCATCATCATATTAAAATACTCCTGAACAATAGTCTGAGAAATATCCAATATGTTTACATTATTTTTAGCAAGATAAGAACATACCTTTGCTATGATACCCACTGTATCTCTACCTACTACAGTAATAATCGCCTTATTCATAATCAAGTTTTCTAAGTGTTACTAATTTTACAAAGATATGTATTTATTATCAAAAGCCACCTCTCTAAAATTTTTTTTACCCAAATGCTTGCTTATTACAAAATTTTACGTACATTTGCATCGCTTTTGAAAGGAAGCACTCTTACAAAAGAGTTTTGGAGAGGTGGCAGAGTGGTCGATTGCGGCGGTCTTGAAAACCGTTGTACCGCGAGGTACCCGGGGTTCGAATCCCTGTCTCTCCGCAATAAACCTTGAAAATCAAGGATTTACAAAACTTGTACACGAATTTGTACACGAAAGCCCCATTTTTGGGGCTTTTTTTATGTCCATAAGTGAGTGATTACTCCGATAATGAAAAAAGCCCGGCAATAACCGGGCTTCAACATTGTACCCGGTGCAACTCCGGGCTTCGCAACAATGTATGTTGCAAAATTACGAATAATCAAGGATTCTTCAAAATCCCTGCAAGAATCTTTTTAATCCAATTGACAATCGGTGTACGTTTTAGGTAAAGCAATATCGCGACAAATACCAATGCCGTATAAAATATGTATCGCCAACGGTAAGGGTCGGGGGTTGGTTCTTGCTGCTTGTCCATGCTTGTTTCTTGTCTTGACAAGATGGCGGAATTTTCCGAATTATCGCTTTCGTTTGCTTCTTTGCTTTCGCCATTTTCCCGAACATCAGATTGAATCACTGTTTGTCGAATTGACTTTACCATGCCTTGCATCTTGCCAATTTCATTCAAATCAACATTTGCCATCGGCTTTGTTACGCTTGAAGCCTTGGTGGATGAATCTTGCGATTGGCAAGTTTTGCCTTGTGGTTCGGTTGCGGTCGGTGAGTAAAACTCAATTTCGGTTATGGTAACTTTCCCATGTTCAGTCCGGGTTGTGTCCACAACCTTTTCGGTTCTTTCCGTCATAACCTTTGCAACTGCTACACTATCAAGCTGCACTTCCTTGGCTTTTGTTACTTTCTTGGTTGCACCACACGATGTAAGCAATGTAAGCAATGCAAGCCCCAAAACAATTGCTATAACCTTTTTCATACACAAATTCTTTTTATGTCATTCAATCGGTTTAGCCATCCTTTTAAGAAACGCTTTTTAGTATGCTTCATCAACTCTTTTTCGGTTGCCTTGCGTCCAATCTTGCTTTCATATTTGACAATACTTGTCCGGATAATTTCATGCAGAAAGTCAACACGTGCTTGGAATATCGCTTCAAACAATTGTTCAGGGTCTGCAAAGTTAACCGCCGACAATGTTTTGTTGCCAACAATGCCATCAGCTTTGACACCAAGCAACCTTTGCGGAATTACAATGCCGTGTTTGCCTGAAGCCCACACCCAATCAACAAGGATATTCGCAACCTTTTGCGATTGGATTTGGTCGGCTTTCCATCTGTCCCAATAATGTGGTTTCAATACCCGGTTCTTGACATCTGCATCTGTAAGCAAATTCAAGTCCTTAACGTCAATATCATTGTCGCCGTCCTTGTCATAACCTACATTTCGCCATGTTCCGATTGTTACACCCTTGTTTGTTGCACCGCCGGAATCTGCCGGGTCGTTTACAAATCCGCCTTCCCATTTGAGAATGAACGGTAATAGTATATCTACATTTGCCATATATTAATTATTTTCTTGGTTCGACTTCTTCATATCATCTTCGGTCATAATTACATCGGGATGGTCTTGTGTGTAATTGCCACGCAATAAACCGACAAGACGGCATTTAACATCGGGGCTTAGTCGTCGCAAGCATTTATCATCAGGTTGCAAACACACGTGTTTTTCAGCATCCTTGAGCTTCAACCTCAATTCGTTATTTTCCCGAATCAAATCAATACGTTCGTTTTCCAACGTGTGCAACTTTGTATATAATTCATCTACCTTTTGTTTCAGAACATCAACTTCGCCTTGGACGCGTTGATAATCTTCAAGCAATGCACTTCTTTGTATGGCAAAAGCATTTGCTTCGGCAATAACCTTATTGCTTTTACGATTGAGGATGTATTTAACGGCTTCCCAACCACCCAATGTTCCAATGATAGAACCGATTGTTACCAATACTTCATTCATGTTTTATGTGAATTGAAAACATTTTCCGACCTTGACAATTGTTGTGTCCATTGGGTACAATTGCAATGGTTGCAAGCCTTGTTCACTTCTTTTCTTATTCACAACGGGCAAATTGCTTTCGGCTTTTTGTATAGCTGAAATCAGAATGTCCGACCCGGTAAAACAAGAACGTCTTTCCCCAATGGGTGTGCCATCGGGGTTTTTAGTGTAACAATCGCCGTTTTTGTCGGGCGATTCATTAAATGTTGCAAGAACCACTTGCATTTGCATTCTTAATCCGGACGCATTCTTTCCCGGATATTTTGTTGGCTGAATGATTGTCTTTTCAATTAAGATTCGACGACCAAACAAATCTTCAATCTCGATACCTTTGCCAATCACCACGTCCGATTCAATACCAAGTTCACAAAATTTTGCCATCAGTTTTAAAATGTTAGTTAGACAATGTGGACAATAACAACTTGTCCAATTCTTCGGTAAACTGCAAATACTCTTTGTATTTTGCAACTGCCTTATCATCCGGGGCAACACCCAAAACGTGCTTGTTATAGCTGTTTACAAGGTCAAATTCCGCCGTTTCGTCAAGAATCGAACGGATAATTACCCTTTTCAAATTTGCTTTGGTAGGCTGGTTAAACGTGCGAACTTCATAGCACTTCCAACCGATTTGCGTTTCTGTTTCTTGTTCTTTGCCCTCGCGTGTACCCATTTCGGGTTCAATATTGAAGCGATACAAGGAAGAACCATCATTATCTTTTTCTAAGATTGTGGGTTTACCATGCTCCATATCATAATGGGCATTTGCTTCTATTGAATTTAATTTCATACGGGAATGTTTTTGAAAGTTTCTTCATTAAATTGTTTGAATTACAGTATTTACACCATCCCCACCAACTGCATATTTGTTGCTTATAAAGTGCTTTTGTTGGCGCGACCTTACGTTTGTTCAATTTTGCCACCCGGCGGCAAAGTTTCTGTTTGATTGATTTGCGTAAAAGTGTATGGGAATGATAAAATACATATCCTAAAAAGTCGATACCCCTTGAATCAACGGGAAAGACTTGATAATTGCGTTTGACGTGAAGTTTCAAGCCACGCAAATATGCCCGGATTTCGTGCAACAATTCGTGCAATACTTCTTTATTGGGCGCAAGAATAACAATATCGTCCGCGTATCTGAAATAATATTTCACGCGCTTGTTTTCTTTCAACCAATGGTCAAAGTAAGCCAATACAAGGTTTGCAAAGTATTGGCTTAAATAATTGCCGATTGGTACACCATTCAATGATGAAATCACAACTTCCCCTGTTGTGGGGTCTGTTGTGAAATTGCGAATCGGCAAATCAGTATTGCCAACCGAATCAATTATTTCATCAAGAACACCCAACAATCTTTTATCTTTGATTTTCCGCCTTATGATTGATTTTAAGACATCATGGTTGATTGATGGGTAAAACTTACGTATGTCTATTTTAAGGCAATACCTTGTCCCGTCCGGGTCTTGCTTCAATGCCTGTCTAACATCCTTTGCACACTTATGGATTCCACGATTCTTGATACAAGAATACGTGTTCTTATTGAAAACGGAAACCCATATTGGTTCAAGGATATTCATTATTGCATGGTGCAAGATACGGTCGGGGAAATAAGGCAACCTGTAAATTTGACGTTCCTTGGGTTCGTAAATTGTAAATATGTGATATTTCGATGTTTTGAATGTACCATTTTTCAAACTTGCGTGCAAAGCAAGCAAATTGGTTTCACGGTTCTTATCATGAACCATGACACCATAAGAACGCATCTTGCCTTTCCTTGCTTTTTCATCGGCAAGTCGCAAGTTGTCAAGTGCAATTATTTGGTCAAACAAATTTCCAATTCGCTTCATGTTTCACTATAACACAAGTTTGCTTGTATATTAGGATTCTTCGGGTATAACCCTACCAAAACCGTTTTACTTATTATATTTTTTGCCGTTGGGATTTCCCCAACTCATACAACCCCGGTTGGGTTGTTTTTGTGGCAAGGTTTCCGATATGCAACTATATTTTTACAAGCATAGCTGAGAACCGATATTCGCATTCGCATTCGTAGCCGTATTATTCGTATTCGCATACACGAACCCTGCATTCGCACCATTATTCGCATTACCGCTGAACAAAACGCCACGACATCGGACAACCCTTATTTCTTTATTTAAACATCAAAATTCATTTTGCAATCGGGTTTCATGTTGCTTCGATTTGCGGGTAAAAGCAAAGCCGAGAACCGACATTCGCAATCGCAGACGAAGCCGTATAATTCGTATACGCAGACACGAACCCCGCAAGCGCACCAGAATGCGCAACACCGCCGAACAAAACGCCACGTTCCGAAACTCCACTTCCGGTAATGTTCGTATAAAAGTAGTCACAAAAATAGGTTGTAGAACCTGCACCAATTTCAAGGGGCATAATCTCGCCATGTTCACCAAGGATAAGTTTCTTTACATAACCCTCCCGTCTTGGCAAGTTACCACGTAATTGATAATTAGCAACTCCCGAACTTGTGAAATGCGTGGGGTCGTCACAAACGTAAAATTCAGACAAACCGCCATCTGCTTCCGATTGAATCAAGCATTTGCAACCATCCGTCCATTTCCATACATGACCAAAAAGATTTTCAACCCCTCTGTATGACGGCACACTAACTTTTGTTTCCTTTTCGGGGTCGTATTCATTGGGTAATGTGTATTCTACCACTCCTGTTTTATTCCCAAGACTGTTTGTTTTGCCGCAAGGGACAACGGGATAATTACCATTAAGATTGCTCCATTTGTTCCAATCCAAAGTTGTTACTCCCGCACCCAATCCACCTTGGTGATAACCACTTTCATCAAGTGCTGCATTAAATGTGTCTTGCGAATCAAATGTGCAATATTCAACGGCATACAGCCACCACAACTTGCGGTGTGTATGATATAGATTGCAATTCCATTCGGTTGTGCCACGCTTACGGGCATACGCACGGAAATTGGTCAATGATATTGCCGTTGCGGGCATCCCAAGTTGCGTTTTGGCTGTCCCATCACGTGACGCATCATTATTTCCACCACGGTAATCTGCATCCATTGAACAAACGGCGGCAAGTTTGTTTGTTGAACGCTGAACGGTCGCTTCCACCGCTGAAACATAATCCTTTCGCCAAAGATGGAATCCGGGTAATGGTTGCGTTGATTGCAAATGGCGGCATTTATTACCATCCATTTCAAAACGTACATACATATCCGGTAATTCAACCATATATTGTCCGTCCTTGCCCGTCAAATCTGCCGCCGCGCTATTGTCACGTTTCGTTGAATCATTTGCGTGCAAATAATAATTCACACTGCCATCGTCATTCAGGATGCACCGACGCATCAAAGATTGCAAAGGCAATTCCTTGTGCAATTCCATCTTGCCTATTCTTGTAGGCTTCTTGTTTGATACCGTAACGTCCCATTCAATGCCATAATAATAGTCATAGGCGAATTGTGGCTTTGTGCCACCTACTCCGATAAGTAAACCCATTTTAATAGCCCCATTTTAAGTTAATACCTGACAATGAAGATTGCTTCACCATCTTAACGATTTCGGGATTCCACCCACAATCAAATTGCGTTTCAATGAAATCACCATCATTCATTCCGGCAAGCTGCACCGATAATAACACGGGTTGTGTGCCGTCATTTTTGATGTTGAAGCATTGACCATCCGGCAATGAAAAGTTATTCATCGTCAATTTGTCAATGATTCCCATCTTTCCAATTTGTGCGGAAACGTGTTCACCGCTTCTTGTTTCATTCATAATTGAAAGTTTTGAATACAAATTTACTTCTTTAATGTTTTACTATAACACAAAGTGGATAAGTAAAGAATAACTTTATGCCAACAAGGATTCAAGACGGTTGATTTCGTCCCTTATTGCTTGTCTTTCGGTGTGCAATACTTGTATGTCATAAGGTAATGTCTTACCCACCAACGAACATTCATAACACTTCGTAACCCTGTAATCAGATTCCGAAAGTTGTTGCTTCAATTCGTTTATTTGTGTCTTTATGGCTTCGGGGTCGGTCTTGATTTCCCAAAATTGCACCACTTTGCCATCAATTATTTTACATGAATCAACTGCAATTTGCCCGGATTTAACTTGCGGTTGTTCACTCTTGACAAATTCAAGGAACCCGGATTCCCTTAATTCTGTCATTCTTGAACCGTTGCTTGGTGAACAAAACACCACGTCAACCATTCCATTATCTTGTATTTTTGCCAATTCCATAATTATGTTCTATATTGTACCAAATAATAATCAGACGCATAAGCCCTTAATATAACACTATCACCTTGCGCCATATCAATCCATCCATATCCACCGTTTGGTCTGTTTGCGTTGTTATCAACCAAATGCCCACCGTTCACGCCGGATAATCTAATTCTATTCTTATTTCCCAACCATGTTATTTGAATATGCAATGAAAATGTTCGCATACCGCCCAAATCCTCCCATATAGGTGCAAGTTTTGGCAATCTTACTTCTCTATATGAAGAACTAATTGAATGAAAAACATAAGAATGCGTTAGATGAATATAATTTTCAAGTGAATCGGAATATGCTTCACCGATATATCCTTTTTCAAAAACTGCAAGTTTCCCATTTATCAATTGATTTCCGAAAACGGCAAGTGCCTTTGGTTTGTACCATACTTCATTGCTTTCATTGTAACCATCCCTATGTATTTCGACGGTCGTACCCATGTTACCCGACAATTCAAATAAAGCATTGTATGGATAACCTAAAGAACTTAAACAACCTACAAGGGTGCGTTGACTGCCATTATAAAAGCGGATAAAGTTATTTAATAATGCAAGCCCACGTGTTGTGTCTTGTTCAGATGATGAACCATAACCGATTTGTCCTTGTTGGATTCGGAAACCACCTATATACCCGGATATTGCATTTATGACACCCTCAACCGTTGCTTTGGTCATAACAACCGAACCATCTTGCATCACACGGTAAGGCGCAGTTGCCCTGTTTTCAAAAGAAGCACCAGCCCAAAAACGAATAGAGTTTGCCGCCGTTCCTTGCCCTGTCATACCCGCAAGGATGCTTTTATTGTCACCTGCAACCTGAATCGTGCCTGACGTAACCAAACCGCCGTCAATCACGGTCTTTGTATTGTCATAATCAACAGCAACAACCCAATCATTAACATTATAGGATTGTCCTTGGGTCTTTTTAGTCTGACAACGGCGCAAATCTTTACCATTCACCCATAAATCGCCTATATCATAAGGTGGGTAAGGGGTGGACACAAATACACGTCTTTTGCCGTCTGCCGTATCTTGTGCATTGTTGGCGGCTTCGTATGCTTCAATTGCTTTTTGGTCTTCAATGTTCACCCAAGAATAGGAACTTGAATAACGCTTCAATTTCTTCTGTGTTGAGTGATACCACATATCACCAATGTGTTTTGCTTTCATTGCCGTTGTTGTCCAACTTGAAGCCGGGTCGGTTGTCTGAAACCATGTTTCAATCTTTCCGTCAATCTGATTGGTTAAATCGATAATGGCATTGTTGTATGTGCCATTGATAAACTTGTTCAATTCGGTGTTGTCCGTGTACTTGCTTGCCTTTTCCCAATCGCTTGACGTGTAAGAACCCGTTGCCCGTGAAGTCTTACAACGCATAATATCACCGCTGCCGCCTTGAACCCATAAATCACCTACTTCATAAGGGGTGTAAGGGGTTGACGTGAAAATTCTTCGTTTTGTTTTTGCAAGTGCAAGTGCATCATTTGCAAGTGCAAGTGCTTGTGCAACTTCTGAATCTTGAAGAACTTGCCAAGAATAAACCGAACCGTTCTTTATAAATCGGAATACTTTACCGCTTTCCGTATTATAAAACAAGTCGCCCAAATGATTTTCTTTTATTTGGTTGGTTGTCCAATCCTTTGCCGGGGCATTGGTCAATGTAGGGTCGTAGGTTTCAAAGAATTGTTCAATCTGCCCATCCAATTGTGATTGGATTTCCGAAAGAATGCCGGGCAACGTGTTGTTTATAAAGTCTTTGTTTTCCAATGATTCTTTCCCTAATTCTTCAAGGGTCTTTTCTTGCCCATTAGAAGAAAACACAATACGCCCGCCAATTTCGGAATTGTCCAAATCAAAATAGGTTGTGCCGTCTGCCGATTCAATACGTCCGGTTTTGATGAAACGACCGTTCACCATTGTAAAACCATACGTCAAAGCCAAAGAACGAATATTCAATTCGGGGTCAATACTTGACAACGTACCGACCAAGAAATGATAATAATTCACATCATCTTCAACCTTGATTTGGCTTGTGGTGAATATGAACACCCCGGCATTGCCGTTCCTTTCGCACTTTGCATAAAGATAATATGCACTGTTGTTCCCGGTCAATGTCGTTTGACCGTCTGCCATTACCCATGACACCGCCGATTCTTCTTTGATAGTGTAGTGGGTCAAAACACCGCCTTGCCACTTCACCAATCTTGGATTGCCATTGTAATTCGGTTGAAATACCGTGTTAATCAATCCGAATTGCATTGATTTTGCACCTACCGATAAGGCAAGGGTATCAATCGAACCCGGCTTTATCTTGTCGGTATAATAATCGCCATCAGGGTCAAATACCATGTTCAACACTTCACGGCTTGACCGCCAATTTGCACGGGCGCGGGTGGGGTCTTTCAGGCTGTTAATGGTAACAATCTTGTCAAGTTCCACCAAGTCTGAAATCACGCGGTTGGTAATAGTTGCGTTGGTTGTAATGTCCGAAATGGTCAATGTGTAATCGTAGGGGTCAAGGATATTGCGCACAAAGGATTTTATGCGAATAGCCTTGTCCACATCAATATCGGCATCAACAACGTGAAAGAAATCACCGGGGGCAAAGAAATTCGTTACCGAATCATTTGTTCCCACCAGCTTTTCCAAGAAAGCCTTGGTAACGCTCAATCCATATTGGACTTTGGGTTGGCAATTTTGGTCGTAATACTTGTTTCCGACTTCCGCCAATTTCGCTTCGGCTTCCGCTTCAATATCACTTGGATAAGCGACATCAAGAATCTTGTATTCGTTGCCCACTCCGAATTGGAATGCCATTGAAGTTTCAGACGGGAACACATCGCCCCGGTCGTCGGTTGTCTTTAACAACGTGAACTTGTGTGTTGCATGGTCGTAACTCTTTACCTCGAAATCATATCCGGCAAGATTGCCCGTGTTGAAATGAATCTTTGCCGAAACACCATTGATAAGATACAATGTTTCACCGCTTGCATTGGTCGCGTTCAAGTCAAACGGAAACTTCTTGTCTATGAAGCTGAATGTATCAACCACAGATTCAACCGAACCCATGAATGTGGGTTTGACATCATCAAAATTCTTTCGTCCCTCAAAGACGCCGTATTTGGCTACCATTTCGGGCTTCTCAATGTATGATTGCCCCTTGGTCTTACCCGGTAAACAAAGGCGGTCAGCGCGATATTTTGAAGTAATGTTTTCGGTTGAACCATACACTTTCAACCGGGTAACAATGTTTGATGAAGAAACATTTTCCCGGTGCAAGTCATACAAGCCGCGTCCTTTGCCATACTCGAAAGTAAAAGGCAATGTTTGCCCGACACGTTCATAAAGATTGACCGTGTAAACCCCATTGGATTGCACAATTTCAAATTCAACATTGAAGTTGGATTGTCCGCAAAGATTCTGCAATACCGACAAACAGTTATCAGATTCACCGAAAGTCAAGGTCTTGTCACCAATGGTATCAGGACAAGCCCCCAATTTCCATTTACCCGGAAACACACGGTTTGCATTGGCAATAAGAACCGTCATAAAGCGGTGCAAATTACCCGTCAATGTGTCGCCTTGCACATCCTGCAATTCATTGGTGGTGGTGTCAACGGTCAAGTCATATGTAATGCGAAACAAGTCATATTGCACACCCTCGAATTGCAAGGTATATTGAAATTGGTGCATTCCTGTTTTCTTGACCGACGGCAAGCGGTTCAACTTATAATCACGTCCAAACACGGTGATTTTATCGCCAATGTTATACGTTTGAGGAAAAGGCGATTCAATGGTAATATCCACCGTATCTTCCGCATTTAAGCCCCAATTCTGTTTTGCAGACGTTATCCCGGTTGCCGTGCGCCGATTTTGCATTGGCACACGGTTTCCATTCGGTTGTGTAATGATTATATTCGTTCCCATACTATAATTGCATTTGTTTCAAACGATGAAATTTCATCAACGCATCCGGTTACGACCGGGAAATAATCACCATTGACATCATAGTTGTGTGTAATTCTGACAGCATCACCGCTTATGTCATAATCCACTGAACCATCCCCCCAATATATGTTCACATACTTGGAACTTGTCAAAGTAATGGTGCAAGCCTTGGTCGCGTCATTGACGCGAATGTGCTTCAATACTCTTTTGACGGGTTCGGGTTCTATCAACTTCAACTTGAATGTGCCAACCATCAAATCATCCGACCATTCCTTTTGAATCTCAATCGCATCTTTGCAATATACTTCATATACCAATGGTTTTACCGGGTGAATATCAATCACAAGGCGATTTGTGCCAACCCTATCAAACAATTGTTCAAAGGCTGTAATCTTCTTAATGAAGTCCATTTTTGTTTCAGCCTTGACGAAACAAGACAAGGTGATTTCCCTTGATTCATAGAACTTATGTGATAAATCAACGCTTTCACCATGATAATTATCCCAATTCAATGTTGCGGGTGCTTTTAATTTGGGGCGGTTCATAACTCCGTCTGAACCTGACACATATATGCCATAATCTTTGAAATCCACACCGTCCAACAAATAGGCTTGTTGTTTACTCATGGACAATTCATTGATAAGTTCTTCTTGCGACAATGCAACATTGTAAATCTTGACATCATCAAGCAAGCCCAAGCCGTATTCGCCCCCGTAATAGTCTTGGCACAATGATACGCCAAGCAATGTTCCGGATTTTGTTACGGTCTTAATCAATGATGAATTGACATATATGTTGAAAGATGCACCACGCCTTGTTATTGCCATTGAATACCACGAACCGGGGGTTGCTTCAATCGGAATTTCAACGTAATTATTCATTCCATCAAAGTTAAGAACCCAAATTATCTTTCGTGGTGAACCACATTCAACATCACGGCTTTGCACCCACATCATCATTGAGAAATCAACATTCATGTTGGGTAACACCGATTTGGACACATCGCAAGTGTCCTTTCCACCAAACGAAATTGCATTGCCATTCTTTCCGGCAACGAATGCTGCACCTTGTACAACTCCGTCCGCACGTGTTTGGCTGTAATCGAAAGCAACCTTTGAACCGTTGCTTTCATCGAATGGCATTTGGAAAATTATATTATTCGCATCCATTTTAATAAGTCTTTTTATCTTGTTCCCGGATTTTAATAATGGCATCATTCATTGCATATCTATTGACCGACCCACCATGATGGGTCACGCAAACTTTTGCCCGGTCGCTCGCATATACACTTATAATAGCATCATCATAAATATCAATCATTACAAACGCATTATCCTTTGCAATTACATTCAATTCTGAATTGTGCTTTGCATAGATTTCGCACACCTCAAAGCCTCTTGTTTCAATGCTTCCACAAGTTGCCCCCAAGCACACGCATTTAGGCATATTTTCAACTTTTATATCATCGTCAAGGAAAACCCCTTGTTCTTCCATTACCCCTTTAAAATGCTCCCTTATAAAGTCGTTTGTGGGATAATTATTAGCAAGGCAAAAATCTATTCCTTTCAGGTACATTTCCACCATTGCTTTTTTATCTTGCAGCTTCAACAATTCGTTATGCCAAGGGGCGCAAATACCTTTAGCTTTTGCCTGCCTTGCAAGTTCTTTTGATAGGTTCATATTCGTTTGTTTTATAGTGAAACATAATTGGTTATGACAATCCTTGCGACCGCAAAGAATCACCCGTTGAATTGCGTTCAAGGATGGTGATAATCCTTTCGATTCTTGCTAAGTATCGGTTGTAAGCCGTATTTTGGGCAATAGTGTTCAAGGCTTGCAATGATTGGCGCAATATCGAAGTTGATTCAAGTTGGTTGATACGGATTGCGTTCATTTGTCCGGCAACAATACTTGCGGTTTCTTCTGAAACACCCTTTACCGCCCCGGTCAATGAATCGTCCGCTTCTTCAACATTCAAGTCCTTAAATAAATCCTTGTAAATGCCCAAGGCTTGTTCATAATTGTTGGCGGCTGCTTGCACCTTGGCTTTGAATGCTGCAATTTCATCATCCGTCAAACCGTCAAAGATAAAATCATCACCATTCCACCAACCCATATCATCTTGCAGTTGTTTAAGTGCTTTATCCAATTGTTTTTCAAGAAAATTTCTTTTCAACTGATTCACAATCGCATTTTGCAACACCTGATTCACGGTTTCTTCAAAAGCCTTTGCCGCATCTTCACCCGCTTTAAATGCTGTTGTCAAGCTGTCTGCCAATTGACTTGCAAAATCCTTTGCATTGGTTTGCAATATATCATTCGCAATCTCATCGTACATATCCGCAATTTGGCGTTCCAATTCGGCATATTGTGCTTTGAACTCATCAACCCTGCCCCAATCCGTCTTTTTCTTTGAAATTTCAGCTTCCCAAGATGCACGCAAATGTTCTTGTTGCTCTTTCATGTTGCGAATTGCGGCTTGTTGGTTTTTGTACACGTCACCGCCCAACGCCTTATCAATTGCCCATGAAAGTTGCGTATATGCCTTTTCAAGTTTGGATAAGGCTTCTTGGTGTTTCTTGATTTGCTTTTCTGCCTTTCTGTCTTTGAAATTGAAAAGGTCAAATGCCGACGACAACAAACCGATTGAACCTTGAATGACGGATAAAGGGTTGCCCGTTGCAATACCGCTTGCAATTTGGCTTGCTCCATCCATGATTCCGCCAAGGTCGTTCATTATGGCTTGGGTTTCTTCGTCCATTGTAATACCCATCTTTTCCATTCCGGACGTTACGGCATCAAGCGTTCCGCCTACAAGGTCAATTGCACTGCTTGCGCTTTCAAACATATTGGACAACGCTTTTTTCTTGCTTTCATCGTCCACCGCCTTGCCATAATCCTTGATTGATGAAACAAGTGCTTTAAACGGATTGCGCTCCTGAATCTCATCTTTCATTTCCCCGATTTTGTCTTTCAATGTTTCAAGGTCTTTCGGGTCAAACTCAATTCCAAGGTATGCGCCATCAAGATTGTTGATTTTATCAATCAGTTCTTGAAGTTTCCGGGTGCTTATTTCATCAAGGTCGCCAAACATCAATTCCCAATCCGGATGCGCTTGAAGTTCTTTCAATGCAAATTTTGAAAGGGCTTCGGCTTGTGCCTTGTTCAAGGCTTCCACCATTTCGGTATTGCCAACGGCTTGCGCCGCCTTTCGTTTTTCTTCATACCCATCAATGATTGCTTGTTTTTTTTGTTCAAATGTGCCGTATTCGGCAAGCAATGAATCATAATCAATGCCACCTATCGCATTAACATCATTGTCACGCTTCTTTTGGCGGTTGGTAATCGCTGCATCTATTTCAGCGCGTTCCGAATCTGTTGTTGCTTTCTTTCGTTTAGCCATCAACACTTCATAATCGCGGTTGTAGGCTTCATCAATGCGATGCTTTTGTTCCGTGTATGAAGCATATTCAGCCAACAATGCTTCGGTTTCTTCTTTTAATTGTTCTTGGGCATTCTTTTCAGCATCATTCAGGGCATCGGCTTTAGCATTATCCAAGTCCGTTCCATCTTTCGCCAACTCCTTGCGCTTTTGCTCAATGATTTTAAGCATTTCGATAACGGTGCTTGCATTGGTTAATTGTTCATTCAATTCATTGTTGAATGCTTCCAAAACCGTTGCTTTCGTTTCTTCTGCAATGGCATCATTGAGTTGCCGCAATTGCTTGTTTTGTGCCTTGGTTCGGTTGGCAACATCAACTGATAAGATTTGGTCGCGTTGGTTCTTTAGATAGTCAATATACGTCGCACCCTCACCAAGCAACTTTTCAAACTCCTTGTGTGCCGATTGAATCAATATGGCATCACCCGAATTTACCCACTTGTTGAATCGTTGATATTCGATTTTATATTTATTCAATTTGTCCAAGAAAGGGTCTTTGGTGGTCGGATTTCCACCACCTGTTTTTTTCTTTCCTGTAATTGCATCGGCTTTTTTCTGCAATTCCTGAATTTCTTTCAAGGCTACTTGATAATCGGCATTGCTTGTTAGGTTCTTCAATGCTGCTTCTTTTACTTGAATAGCCTGTTCGATTGCCCCTAACGTACCATCTTTGTAGGTGTTAGAAGCATCAATTCCGGCTTTTTTAAGCTCGTTCCAACCATTGCTTTCGGCTTTGGTTGCATCCTTGAAGCCTTGTTCTATTTCCGTACGCAAATCTTCTATTTCTTTCTTTTTATCGGCTTTTGCCTTATTGTCCACTTCAATGTAATATCCCGTACCGAATGAACTTGTTTGAACAAATTGGCTTGTTTTTTCGGGCATAGCATTGTATTCTTGTTCCTTTTCCATCAAAGTCTTCACTTTTTCTTGGGCTTGCTGAACAAGTATCATTGCCTTTGCCTTTTCGATTTGGGCGTTGATGAATGCTTGCTTATTTCGTATAAGCAAGTTTTCCGCATCTGTTACACCATTGACGGATGCACCTAATTCATCGAATGCCTTTGCGTTTTCATTGACGAATTTTTCTTTGGCTTTCAAATCATCGCCAAGGGCTTTCCATTTCACCGACAATTCTTCAATGGTTGCAATGGGCTTGTAAGCATTTTCGGCAATGGATTTATACCATTCTTCTTGTGCTTTCTTGGCTTCATTTGCCTTGCCTACAAAGTGGGAAACAAGTGCTATCAATGCCGAAATTCCGGCAAGAATCCAACCAAATACCGGGATGGACTTTATTGCAGCACCAACCATTCGGAAAGCCCCGGCAAGACCAATATTTGCCGCGGTTCCCGCCGTTGCCGCTGCTGCTTGTGCGCCTGTTGCAACGGTATTCGCACCTTGTGCCACCGTGTTTGCTCCTTGTGCGGTTGTATTTGCTTGGGTTGCTGCCGTTTGTGCGGTTTCTGCTGCCGCATTTGCAATGTTTGCGGTTGTATCAGCCACCGTTGCGGCGGTGGATGCAACTTGTTCACCGCGCCCGATTGCCAACAACTTGTTCCACCACTCTTTCAAGCCGTTAATGGTGACAAGCTGAAAAGCCGAATCCTTGTTTAATGTTTGCGCCACCTGTTGCAAACCAATAGTAATCGACATCAAGGACTGAACTTTTAACATTATCTTTTGCAGATTCTCATTTTCTCCGGCAAACAATGATATTGCACCTTGGGCGGCTGTAAATCCGCCAACAACACCTGACAATCCTTGAATCATGCCTTGAAATTGGGCTTCATCATTTGCAAGAACGCTTCCTTGTGCTTGAATATCCCCTTGAATATCCATCAAACGCCCAAGTTCTTCTTCCAATTCCTTATAAGCGGCACTTTGTTCATCTACACCATCGGCAATCAATGACGCCATTTCTTCTTTTAGGTCACGAATACGGGTGCGCAAAGAAACATGGGATTGTGCCGTTTTATCTGCTTGCTTAGCTACTTCTTCCAACTTGTCCGCTTCTTCTTCAAGTGCATCTGATTGTTCGCGCAATTCATTTAAAAGTTGTTGGCGAACCGTGATTTCACCTTTGATTGCGTCCGCTTGTTGCTTTAATGCCCTGTAATCATCATCACGCCCGGACACAAAAGCATCGCTTGCAGCATGGCTTAATCGGTCGTATTCATCATTTAAGCTTGCAATAGCCCTTTCATGTTCTTCACACGCTGCGCCAATTTGCCCCAACATGGCACGGATTTGGTCGAATGACATTGCACAACGCACATTGGTTGATTGTAAATTGTTCAATTCAACCGTTAATGCGGTAAGGGCTTTCTTTTCCGCATTAAGTTCTTGTTTTACCGCAATGGCTTCACTCATCAAGATTTCTTGTGCATCACCGGGTTCAATTGCATTTATCTTTGCGTCCAAATCCGAATATTTGTTTTCCAAATCCTGAACAACCTTGCGTTGAATTTCAATACATTCAACCATTTCTTGCGTGGTTCTGTCCATCACATCACCACTGCCAACAACGGCATTGGAAAACCCTTGCACCCGTCGCAAGGTTTCATCTATCGCCATATTTAGTTGGTCATTGTCCATGATGGATTTAAAGGACAATGCGCCACCGTCAATTTCTGCCATATTACATCAAACTATTTACATAATTCAAAATTTGCTCACTGTTGTTTTCCGTCAATTCGATTTCTTCAACCCCGGTGTCATCATTCATATCATAACCCGGTGCATCTATCATCATACGTTGAACAACCGACCATGCAATGCCGTGCATAAGGTAATCATAAGTCCATCCGAAATGTTGGCATATAGCCCCCCGACGACCGTGCGGACTGTTTAAACCTCGTTGTTTTCCTCTATCCGAATCGGCATTGTGGTTCTTTCTTGCTGCATCAATCGAATAGAGTTCATAAAATCCCCAAGATTGCACATGGCATTGACAAGGACGTAAAGTTTATACAATACAGATGGTTTGATTTTACGCGCAAACAATGAAGTCAATTCTTCAAGTCGCTTCTTGTTTTCAACCCATCGTGTGCATCCTTTCCCATGCACCGGAATCAACCTATCTTCACCAAGTACGGCAATCGCTATAATTCTTGCACATCGAATGGAATGTTTGTGGGCAAGTCCTTTTGCCCGTTGCATCGAATCATCCGACTTCATCATGGATTCATCAATTGCCATTTCGATTGTTTCGGCTGAAATGCGGTCAAGGGTTGAAAGGGTCAGTTCTTCAATTTTGAATGTACGTGTAACTTCGTGGGGAATGTGTCTTTTGACAAGCCCAAAGAACTTTTTTTGTACTTCAAATTCGGTATCTTTGAGTTCAAACGACACGCCCTTTCCTATAAGGGTGTTTAGTTCGTCCCTTTCTTGTTCAAGTTTCTTATTTGCATCTGTCATACTACAACATCTTAGAAAAAAATAAGCCCCGAAACACACTATTGCATTCCGGGGCTTGGGGTATATGCCCCGATAATTTATCATTTCGGCACACCACGTAATGCCTTACCCGTGGTTACTGCCAAAGGTGTTACGGTGAAATCAATTAGGAAAATACCCTTTGCCGACATATCCGCGTTTATTACCGCTTCAATATCAGCATTAGGAATTTCAAAGTCAAGTCCTTGTTCGGTAACTACCTTAATGGCTTTGTTTGCCACAACTTCGTTACCGTCATATCCCCACTTTGATGTTTCCACCTTTTCACCGCCAACATAGTTTACAAGGTCGTCCACATTGGCATCCATGATGCTGAATGTCAATTTAGGCATCTTACGTGCCTTTTTGCGGACTTCCGGGGCGGCTTTACCCTCTTCAAAATGTTCCGTTACATCGGATGCATCTTGTGCCATCTTGCAAGTGTCCTTATAGGTCTTGCCAATCTTCGCCAATTCAGACGGCATTTTCCCATCTGCTCCGGCTGTACCAACTTGGATTTCGCAAAGTCCAAGTGTAATCAATGATGTTCTTTGTACTGCCATAACATTTAATCAGTTTGAATATTCCAATCAATGCGAATGTTGATGAAGTGTTGCTTCGTGTGGGGTTCATACATAATCGTCATATTACCGGGCGTTATGGTTATCCCATCTACATTCGCTTTCCTAACTATCACCAAGACTTCCTTTGCCAAGGATTTAAGGCGCGTGCGGTTGGCTGAAACTTGCATTTCACCTTTGATTTTTTTGCTTGTGTCGGCTGTATATATGTTGATGTTAGACGTACCGATTTGGGGTAAGGTGTCTTGCGCCAAGTCTATTGTGTTTATAACAATATCTTCATTTGCTGAATTTTCGGGTCTGTCGTCACCAACATAGCAACCGCCCTTGATTGACGTGTTACCATCAAGCAAGGAAAACAAAATCCCATCGGTATCAAATATGGTTTTCATTCCGCTGCACGTTTAATGTTACTAATCAATTTTTCCAACATTCGGGGCAATTCCCGTTCTGCAAGGTGTTCAGCACTTGACAACACGTTATATCCTTTTGCTTCGACATAGGCGGCATAATTCATTCCGGCAACCACAACAAGGGCAACACCCTTGGTTTCCTTGCCGATTTTTTCGGCAATGTCTTGCCCTGCTTTTATACCTTGTGCCGCTGCATTACTTTCCGCACCGCTTGCGGCATCAAATTGACCATGTATTGCAACACCATCAACAAAAACTTCATACCCTGTTGACGAAAGCAATGCCCCCGTCTGCATCATGTAGCCTTTATTGTTGCGTGCTTCAATCAAGCACATTTCACCAAGCCTTTGCAATCGTTCAATCTGCTTTCTTTCGACCATATCCAAGAAAGCATCAAAACGCTTCTTGACATCATCTTTGGTGAAGTTTGCTTTTATACCCATAATCTTGAATGAAGTTGTGCGGGGTCAAAGTTCAAGCATATTCCGGTAATGCGTATGTCCGAACAATTAGGGTCGTTTGCAACAATAACCCTTGTGCCTTTACTTACCTTGGGGCAATTCTTTGGGCATTGAATTACAGATGTTGCCTTTTGGTATTCACCCCCGGCAACCTGATATTCCGTACCCCTACCGTCAGATTCTTCACGACACATGGATATGAATTTGCGCGACGGTTCACATTCCGTCCAATTGCCTTGTGAATCCTGCACGGATTCCGTGGCAACTTCGATGAATAGGTAATGTGGATATTGCTTCACTTGTGCCATATCACCAAATATTTGAACGGTTGCGAACTTTAGGACGTGCGACCAACACGTTTTCTTTGCCCAATTCATTACACAACGCGGCATAATACAACTTAACGGCTTCCATGTTCCACGATATAGAATATCCACCCTCGGAAACATTTTGCAACATACCTTTCAATACAACCGACATACGGTTGTACACTGATATATCACACCCCCTTGCATCCGCCGTGTCGTTGGCTGCAAGACCGCCTTTAAGCAAGATAATATCAATATCATCTTCGCTTACATTAAGCCCATTCAATGATTTGGTCAAATACTCTTTGTTTGTCATATACTCATACCTTGCAAAAAGACCGTTGGGACGGCAATAAACCGCCCCGTTGGTCTAATATTAGTTTTTATTCCAACTCGTGTGGTTGGTCTGCATCAACACGCTTCTTCCGGCAAGATTCCATGCCGGGAAAAGGTTTGCAATACCCTCGGTAACTTCTTGAACCGGGGATTCATTGGAATACTTCTTGACCAAGGTATGTCCGTGCATAACCTTTTCGGCAACGCTTCCGGGCATCTTCTTTGCATCAATAGGTTTCTTCCAATAGGTATTGCCAAGAACCTTGCTTTCAGAGAAAAGAATTACATCATCTTCAAACGGATTTGAAGTGTTGCGCGTTCCATCTGCAAGTTCAATCGTAATGTCTTGGTCAATTACGATAATCTGCAAACCGCGATACAATTCTTTCTTTTTGGCAAGATATGCGTTGACGGTTGCCAAGTCCGGTGCATCTTGTGTGCCTGTTGCGTTCTGAATGAATGAAGAACACTTCTTCAAGACTTCTTCTTGTGAAGCAAACTTTTCAAAGGTATCAACATTCATGAATGCAAATTTGTAGCTTGCGCCATACAAGTTCTTACCCAACTTCAAAGCTGCCGGGAAATCCTTTGTCAAAGGCTTTGCAGCCGAACCGGACGAATAAGAAGTGGTAACGCCAATCTTCTGTTCTGCCGGAATCAGGTAATCAACATCGTATTCGGTGACAACCGCCGCGTTATTGGAATTGGTGAACTTGACCTTGCCAAGCGAAATTTGACGCAATGCAATCCATTCGGCACGGGCTGCAACACCATCCCAACAAAACTTGGTATCTTCCGCCCAAAATTCGACAAGTGCTTTCAAGTCGGGGTTGTTGCTCGACATTGCAACCATAATGTCGTATTCGGTCAATTCATCTTCATTCTTTTCACGAGAAATGGTAATCTTGGAAATATCACCTTGAATGCGTGAAATGGCTTCACGGGTCTTTCTTGGAATTGTCGCACCCCTTGAAACAAGGTCGGCGGCAATCTTCAATCCCGATTGCGCTTCAAGCATCTTCCACGTCAAGAAATTTGTTTCTTTAAGTGGGAAAAGGGTTGGGTAATAGTAGTCTTTAAGGTCATAGGTGCGAATTACCGCGCCCATATCCTTTTCATTCAACCCAACCATCAATGATTTCTGCATATTGGTTTACTTTTGGGGTTAAACATAAACAATTGATTTCAATGCGGATTTAATGGAATCATCCACGATTGGCGCGTTGGCTGCTTTAACGACACCGATAACCCAAGCATCTACAAACAAGTTTTCGCCACCCTCTACATCTTGGTTTGACCCCGCAATGGCAACCGGGGTGACTTTTAATGTTTTGTTTGTTCCACTTGATTCAAACGCACAAGTTCCGGCATTGATTTGTGCGCCAAGCGTTGTTCCTACTGTAATAATATCCTTTGCGGCATCGCTCTTATCAATCTTGGTAATGGTCTGCCCGTTACAAGCTGCCGTCGCGAATCGGTCGCCAACCTTGAAATGGTGTCCTTTAGCCACTTCGTAATCTGTTGCAGTCCCATTTGCTTGTGTTATTACTTGTGCGGTCTTACATACTACATATAAACCATTAGACCCTTTACCAAGGGGCGTACCCTCCAACAATGCCGAACCACCCAAGTTTGCAACCTGTACGGTTACACCACCGGGAATGTCCGCAACGCGATGAAGCACGCACTTAACAACGCGATTGTCCTTTTTACGTTTAATTGTCAATGACATTGTTCTAACAATTTAGAGTTATACTTAAATTTCCTTGCCCTTAAACGTGTCGTTGTCAGGCTTTAGACTTTCCACATATTCGGCAACACCCTTTGAAATACCGCTTTCTTCCTTTTGTGAGAATAACGGGCTTCCACCGGAATTGCTTAAATCTGTATCAGCCTTGTTTTGATTTGCCGTGGCAATGTCCGCTTCCTTGCTTGACAAGTATTCATTAAAATCTGCATCATCCTTAAAGTTCATCCGGGCAAAGTCTTTCAAAGTTTGAGCCTTGAAATTATCATCCTTGCATCCGTTTAACTTCTCATTCAATGCTTGAAGCCTTGTTTCGGCAATTGTCTTTGCTTCATAACCATTCAACTTTTCATTCAAAGGGGCAACCGCCGCATCAACCGCCGCTTTTACAATGGCTGCAATGTCGTCGGGGTCGGTGTCTTTCTGATTCTTCTTACCGCCGGGTTCGGTTTTCTGAACCAAATCGAACTTCTTTTTCAGATTGGCTTCAAAGGTTTTGTTGCTTTCGGACACTTCCTTGTCCACATCGGCGCGGTAATCCTTGACAAACTCATTCACTTGCGCATCGGTGAACTTGTCCACAAGGGCTTTCGCTTCATCTTCGGTCGTGCATTGTAACGCAAGTGAACGTGCCAATGCAACAAGTCCGTCTTTTCGCACGCCTGAAAATTTTGCAATCAGTAATGCTAAAATTGTTTCTCTCATTTTCCGATAATTATAATGTTAAACAAATCAATCACAAAAGTATTATGTTTTATAGTAATACACATAAAGTTAAACTTGAACTTATGCTTTACTTATCCACATTTTTGCACTGCATTTGCATAACGTAAGTATCTTTGTGTTGAAAATTAAACTGTTACACATCATAAAATTGCAGATATATGGAAAGAATTGCACAACTTGCAAGCAAATATGGTTTGCCGTTAGGTTTTACTTTTGAACTCTTTGAAAGGGTTGTTGACAAAGAAAATTTTGAATCGGCATTGCAAATGTTCGTGTCCGGCACAATGACTTATGACACCGCCATTGGCAAAGAGCCAATCAACGTGATTGAACTTCAAAAAGAGGTTGCCCAAAATATGATTGACAACCTACGATGCAAATGCAAGTGAAATTGATGCAATTGCATAACACTTGCAATGCAAAATTATTAAGGGTGCATTTCAAACGGTGAAAATGTGCTATCGGTGGCACTTGGCATACTCAATAATGTGCATTAAACGACCAAAGGACGCATCAAAAACCGCAAACTTACACCTTTTGAAATAATTGATTGTCAATGCGTTTATGCAATTGCATTCCATGTGTATTTCATTTGCAATGCAAACTGATGCAAAGGAAAGAAAAGAATATATATAATACTACATAATATATTCACTACGTTCATATATTATTCCGTATAGTGCGAAAACGAAAAAAGGACTTTGTTCTAAAAAAAACAAATCAACTTTTTTGCGGATTTAGGAAAAAGACCTATCTTTGCAAGGTAAACAATAAGATAATATGATTGTAAATTTCGATAAGGATTATTTGCGCGAACTCTACGAAACCGGGAAAAGCGACAAGAAACACCGCTTTCAACCTGACATAATCAAGCGTTATATAAAAGGCATTGATTACCTTAAAAGCGCAAATGGGATTGAAGATTTGTTTCGGTTGCCATCATTGCGATATGAAGTGCTAAAAGGCGACAAGGCGGGCATTTCATCAATCAGGGTAAACGACCAATACCGAATTGAATTTACCGTGATAGAAGAAGAAAGCGAAACGATTGTTTACATCTGCAATATATTGGAATTGTCAAATCATTATAAATAAAACAATTATGATTACAGTTAAAGGAATAGACCCTAAAATGATAGCAAATAATCTTGAACCGTTTGAACCCACACATCCGGGTGATTTGCTCAAAGATGAAATCGAATGTCGGGGCATATCTCAAAAACAACTTGCCGCCGATATGGGGGTTTCATATACCGTTTTGAATGACATTGTAAGGGGTAAACGAGCCGTGAATACCAAGTTTGCTTTGCTTTGTGAACAAGCAATGGACATTCCTGCACACTTGTTGTTGAATCTGCAAGCCGAATATGATATGATTACCGCTAAACGGGATAAGTCGTTTATTCAAAAACTTGCAAACGTGAAAAAAATTGCCGCGATACTATAAAAATTAAGTTATATGAAAAGAGTCATTTTGGTATTGGCAATGATACTGCCGATAATTTTGGTTGGTTGTTCAGATGATGATGAACAATTGTCGTCTTATTCAGAAAGACAAGAAAAGGCATTCGCACTTTTCAATGGAACTTGGGCGGACATTCAGTTTTCCAATCTTTCGGGTGGTCAATTAGGTAGTTTGTTACCCGACCCGGACTTAATTGTATTCGGCAATCATTATGACAAGGAAATTGAGGTAACAAAAAATGATTACATGGATGGTGAAGAACATTTGTTTTTCGCACAAGGAGAATGTACATATAAAGCATTTGATATTGTTGATGAAGTGTATGAAGATATTGAATGTTATTATTTTGTCAATAGTGATGCTGATTATTTTGCCTTGTATGATAAAAAAACAAACCGCCGTTATAAAGGTTTTGATATGGACATTAAAAATGAAACTAAAATTCACCTACACGACCCGGATTTGAGCTTACCATATATTTTCGTAAAACAATAACAAAAGGGCTTCGCGCCCTTTTTCTTTGTATTTAAGTGTTTTATAGTAACCCAAATTTAAAATAAATCACTAATTTTGCACCGAAATTCATTGCGGTTTCAATTATTCTTGCTACTTTTGTTATGCTTTACAACTACATAGGCGGAACGCAAGAACCGCAAACATAATCCGTTGGCGGTATTTTTATACCCTAACGGGAACATATATCGGCATTGTACCCCCGTGTGAAGTGTTAATGCACTCACTGCCTATGTAGGTGTAAAGCGACGGGAAAGGCAATGCCGTTTTTCTATTGCCTGTATCTTTCATAAAACGCTTTACAATGAAAGAATCAATTAAAATTTTTGAGAATGCCCAATTCGGGCAAATCCGTACATCTGTAACGGAAAGTGGAGAACCATTGTTTTGCCTTGCGGATTTATGCAAAGCAATCAATGTAACGAACCATCGCAATGTAGCCAAACGAATCGACCAAGAGGGTGTCCGCCGAATGGACATCCTTACGCAAGGTGGTAATCAACAAGTTCTTTTTGTTACAGAACCCGGAATGTATGAAGTATTACTTCGTTCTGATTCTGAAAAGGCAAAGCCATTTCGTAAATGGGTATGTGGTGAAGTATTGCCAAGCATCCGCAAGTCGGGTGGCTACATGGTTGCCAAGGTAGATGAAACCCCGGAACAAATCATGGCACGTGCATTGATGCTTGCTAAAGAAACCATCGACCGCCAACAAGCCGCGCTTGCCAAAGCCGAAAGTAAGAACTATGTGTTACAATGCCAAAATGATACACTTACTTCAATGAATGAGGGGCAACAACGCACGATTAAGTTCTTGCAACCCGGTGCAACATTTGCCAAAGCCGTTGAAACCTCGGAACATTCTATTTTGGTGGGTGAACTTGCACGCATCATCAAGCAAAACGGGGTTGAGATAGGGCAAAACCGCCTGTTCGCTTGGCTTCGTGAAAAAGGCTACCTTTGCAAGAAAGGCGAAATGTATAATCAGCCCACGCAAAAAGCCTTGCAACTCGGTTTGTTTGAAATCAAAAAGACCGTCATTCAGAAACCCAACGGCGATTCCCTTGTTACCACCACAACCAAAGTAACCGGAAAAGGTCAAATCTACTTCGTGAACAAGTTCCTTTATGATTCCATCAATGAAGCTGAATTGGCAAAGCAAGCCGAACAAGCAAAGAAAGGGGGTGCGCAATGATAACCGTAAGCAAACAGACTGAAAATTTCATTGACTGCATGAAAACCATGCAAGACCTTTACACCAAGGTTTATCAATCGCTCAATGAAATATACAGTACAGAAGATACGGAACGCATCATTGCCGACCAATTCATTATTGAATTTGACGCACTAAACAAGCGTGTGGAACAACTTGTGATAGCATCAATGAAAGAAAGAATGTCTTACGTTGATTCACAAGAAGTTTAATGTATAAAAGAAAGGGGTTGCACAAGTTTTTAATAACTTGTGTATGCCCCTTGTTACTTTTATGGGTGATATTGAATAACTTTGTACCAATAAATCGAATTAAGTAAAATGAAACCGAATCAAACAATCATCAGTCTTGCCCAATCATACGGATTTGATGGGGCGGAATTTACTACCGAATGGAACGGATATAAAGTATATACACCCATATTCAACGACCCCGAAAAGGTTGCTTTCATAGGTGAACCCGTATTGATACTTTATGACGGTAAGGACACAAGGGTTGCTGCATCTTTTGAATGGAAACAAATCCTTGATACCCTTACCGATAAAGAATAAATCACTTCTTTTTCTTCTTGGGGCGTTTATTGCCTTTCAGACATCCGGCATAAAGTGGATTGAAACGTAAGTTATCAACCCGCAACACTTTCAACGAATTATGCAAAAAGCCTTTTCCATATTCGGCAAAATCGGTTATTTCCTTACCGTTTTGTGGGTCGTAAATTCGTAACGTACCATCTGCAAGGCGTTCACACGTTATAATGTGTCCGCTTCGCATATTGCCCCAAGTCCACTTTATATGATAACGCCCGACTTCCTTTGTTGCCGTTTCCAAATTGGCAACCATTGATTTTGCCATTACATCTTTATTTGCTTCCCAAGCCCAAGAAATTTGTTTTGATGTAGGTGTGTTTCCGTTTGCATCAAGCCATGCTAATTCTGTATGATGGGAAAGTACACGAGGAATTGAATTTGAAGTGTTGCCAACCGCTTGAACATCATATCCGCGACGGCGCAATTCATGGGCAACAACACAAGATTGACAATTTATGGTGAACTTCTTTTTATAATTCGGGTTCTTTGAAAAGCGTTCTTTTGTTTTTCTGTCTTGATAACGCCCGTTGGGGTCAGGTATGTATTCTTTTGCATAATTCGGATTACCGCGTAAATCATTCGCTTCTTTGAATGTCATATCAACCCCCTTTGTTATTTTTAACACTGTTTCAATCTGTTTGTCGTTCTCTGTCTTAACAATATCTTTGGCAACGTCACTTCTTGAATACCAATCTTCCATTGGGTCTGTATTCGGTGTTGCTTTCGCAATTTTATCCAATAAGTCCTGCAACGCTTCCTTGAAAGATGTTTTTGCCATCACCCATTCCTTTTTATCGCCTGTTATTTTTACAATAACATCAAGCATGGTTGTTATGTCAATACCAACTTTCCGGGCTTCTTGGATTGCTTTGTTTGCATCTGAAATAAATGCCTTGTATTCCTTTTCCGCATCCTTGCATCTTGTTTCCAATTCCGCCATCTTTGCCAAGATGTTCCTTGAATCAGGATTGCGCATTGCTTCGTCAAGCGGATATGTATTAAGCCCCCATTCGGCACACTTGCGGCGAATATCCGCATCGGCTTGCTCCATTTGCATTGCTTTTGCTTGAATGGTTGCAATTCGGCTTTGAATGCTTGGTATATCTTTGTCAGCAACATACTTTTCCAACATTGTAAGCTGCACTGATAAGCCCCACTTCGTTGCTTGCTGCCTTGCTTGGGCAATCTGCATTTTGTATGGTGCAAGAACATCAACTTGAACGGTCGGTTTCGGCAATTCTATTTTCAGCCCCTCGGACAACTTGCCATCCTTGAAGTTTTCTTTGATGAAATAGGGGGTTGAAGCCCACTTCTTTTGTGCTTCGATATGGTCTTTTACCCAATCTTTGAAGCCTTGCGGAACATCAGGAACAACATTGGCTGCTTGTTTGTGTTGGTATGTCGTTCCGCGCAATGCTGCTTTAAGGTCGCCCAATTCGTTTTCATCAAAGGTTTCTTCATCCATCAAGATAGGCACGGCGTAACACATACATTGCGGATGCCAACCTTTGAATTTGAATGTCTTTGGGTATTTGCCAACCAACTTTTCACACAAATCACAATCACACAATGGTTCGTGATTGCTTCGGTGTATCTCAAAGCCCACCACGAAATCAAGCGTTTGCCATCGTTGGTAATCGCTTTCCCGGTAAGCCATGTTGATTTCCGAACGTGTAAGGCGCATCGCGTTCTTGTATGAAGAACGGTAAACGCCTCGTCCGGGGTGGAATGCTTTTGCGGCTTTTGACAACACAAGATTTCCGCGCTTATCTCTTACACGGCGGAACAATCGGTTTGGTTCGCGCAAATTCTGCCTTACATCGCGTGAAAGTTGGTCTGCACTTCGTCCCTCACCCAATCCGACATCAAGCGCGGATTCCAATTGTGCTTTGTATTGGTCAATATATTTCCATACACGTTGTGAAAGATTCATGCCCTCCACCTTTCGCCCTTGAAACGATGAAAGCGCATCCAAGTTGCGGTCTTGCATCTTTTTTAATCGCGCCTTGCTCAACTTGGACGTGTCCATGATTGTGGAAATAAACCCATCGTTCTTGTCGCAAGCAAACAACCATTGTCTTTTCGACCCGCTTTCCACCACCGTAACCATTCTGTTCGCAAGTTGTTTTGTTACGGTCTGCATCACGGATTTTACACCGGGATAATCCGCAAAGTTGAAAGGCTTTTCCGGGTCGTATGAACCCCTTGCAGCCGCTTTTGTTATTTCGGCGGTTGCCCGGTCAAACAATGCTTCCACGGCTTTAACATATTGTTCCGTTTGCCTATAATGTGCTGCATCGTATGATTGAATCGAAAACCGCTTTATTTTCTGCCTTTTCTTAGCCATACATCATTACGCTTTAACCCTATGTTTGAAGTTGCTACATTGGGGGTCTGACAAGAACTTGCTATATTCCCCATTTTTGTGAAAGGGGCATTTGCACATAAATAGTTCACCTTTCCAATTCTTTTCATGCCAATCATAAGAATGTTCACAATCACGGCAATGGAATTGGGTTCTTTCAATCATTCGTTTTTTTGCCATAATAAAATCCTTTTGAAGTTACGAATTGCCCATGCTTCAAGGTGTCAAACGTGCTTTTTTCAACGTGTACCGAACGGACACGGCAAGAATCAGCCACCCAAACAATCCATTGGTCGGGAACACTCTTAACCATCGGCTTTTTCAATATCACATCATAGTTTGTCGTGTTATGTGCCGGGACAAAGGATTTCCCGACAACATAGCCACGCACCGGGCTATTCTTGCAGCCTACAAGACAAAGCCCCGTCAAAATCAGAAATAACACCTTACGCATCGCCATCCAATTGTGGTTCACCAATCATAAATGAATTTTCGCTTGCCGTTTGGTCTTTGATTTTCTGCATCGTCAAAGCCACATCCTTTGAAATGCCAGCCTTTTCAACCGATTCTTCTTGTGATATTACGGGTTTGTTGCCGTTGGCGGTAAGCCAATAATTCAAATCATCAATTTCGTTGGTAAGCATATACGGCACAATTTCGGGTTCAACCATAATGGTATCACAATCCTTTTCCCACGCGGTATTCATTTGCCCCAAATATGCCAAAATGATATTCACGCGCCGTTGCAAGTATTCATCGAAAATTTCCCGCTTATCCTGCACTTTCAAATGCGCATCCATGAATAACAACTTCAAGGCAATACCACTGATAGCCCCAAGCCCCTTAACAGAATCAAACGATATGTCCGGGGTTTGCGTGATTGTATAAATCATCTTCAAAAGGGTTTCAATTTCAAGTTTCACGGATTCCGGGGCATTCTGCCAAGAAACATAATTCATTGTTGCGCCATCTTCACCCTCGATTACCGAACCTGCTTCACCTTTCTTTGACCAACCATTGATTTGCCCGGTGACAAAAAGTTTCGGGCTTGCATGATAATCGTTGGTGTCGGCAAAGTTGGATAGCAAGTATTCCAAGCGGTCAATCAACTTATCAACATCTTCTGTTTCAAAATACGCTTGGTGTCCATAAACAATCGGAATCTTGCCGATTGCTATCGGTTTGGGATAACCGGGGGCTACATCATAACCGTTTGCCCCATTCACCCACAACCAATGTTCCTTGTCCGTGAATGTTTCAAAGTAATCAATTGAATTTTCGCCATTGTCCTTACGGCTAAATGCTCGTGAAAATGCTACCATATCGCCCGTTTCATCGAAGTATGGATAAAGAGTATCGCCAAATTCAGGGGCAAACAAAGCACAACGCAACTTGTGCTTGGCATTGAAGCCATATTTTGAATGCGGCTTTTCAACCGTGTACCAATATTCCGCACATTCTTTAAATCCGAATATCGCACGGGCAATCTTTCGGTTCAATGAATTGCTTTTGACATCATACAAGATACGGTTCAAAGCGTATATGATACCCTTTTCATTGTCATTGGTCGGGGTTGCATTATATTCGGGCGGATTGCCAAAGCAAAAGGACACGGCACGTTTGATTATCAGCTTTTGAATGGCAAGTACAACCCTCGCCACCTTTTCGGTTCTAAAATTGACCGCTTCACCATCTGTTGAAATAACCTTTTGTGCGGAATCCGCTTCATTATCTGCATCAACTTTCACCCTTTTATCCGGGCGCAAGATAGGGTCATTCACATCGTGCAACTTAGGGTTCAATGCCTTTTTTGCACTCTCCACATCGGGTTGTGGTATAAAACGGCAAGATTTCAAAGCCGAAATTACATCATTTGCCGTTGCTTTTTTAAATATTTCTTCAATTGGCATATTGTTATTGTTTTATAGTGAATACATTAAAATCCAAATAGACTTGCCACGTCCGATTTTTTGCGGCTTGCACGCTTTTCAATCGTACCCGTCAAAGCATCGGGGGCATCATCATGTTCATTCTTTCCGGCTTTCAGATAACCGCAAATAGCCTTTGCAAATTCGGGGAATAGGCTTTTCCACCCTTGGGGCATAAACGTGAGGTTCTGAACCATCGCTGAATGTTGATAAATGCGTGTTTCTTTATTCTCCGTTTGGTGGAATGAAGACAACTTGGTCTTGGCATTGCCTAACAATCGACATTGCTTTTCAACATTGTTCTTGAATAGGCGACCGCCGTTGTTCGCTTCCACTATACATTCGGCAACATCATGCTTTGTAAGCATCTTGGCAAGGGCGGGTTCGGTGTATTCGACCGGGCGTGTCGTGTAAAGCACATCAACAATATAGTTGCCCACATCGGTTTCATCATACACAATCGCACATAAGTAGTCCGCACCTGTATCGGCGGTGTCCACATAACATTTGCGTTTGACATACTTTGTCGCCGGACGAATCAGGTATTCAACGAAACCACTTTCATACATCAACCCTGCACGCGGCTGCGGGTCTTGCTGATACAATGAATCAAAGACTTGGGGATTTCGCTTGCGTATGGACTGCAACTTTTTCAGATTGTGCCGTTCCGCCCACAATGCTTCACCCTCTTGTCTTGGGTCGTATTCGGTCGGCTTGCCCTCTTTGATAGCCTTGTAAACCACCACAACCCACCCATCCGGGTTCTTCTGTTCATCATACACGCCTTGTTGCCGTAACAATGTACCCGCCAAATCATCTTCATGCCATCGGGTGAAAACAATCAATTGTTGGGAATCGTTGTGAAGTCGGGTTTCTGCAACCGTATCGTACCAATCGGACACACTTTCACGCACAATGGGCGACCATGCGGTTTTTGCGTCCTTGTAAATATCATCCATAATCAGAATATCTACGGGTTCACCCGTCAATGCTCCACCCACACCAACCGTCTTGAAGCCACCACGACAACCGACAATTTCGCATTCATCGGCATTGCGCAACCAAGAACCCGCCACCGTCGTAACATTTGAAGCATTCAAGTTGGTGTTTGGAAATATCTCGTGATATTCGGGACTGTCAATAATACGTTGAATCTCTCGGTTGAACTTCCTTGCCTTGGGTGCATTGTAAGACACAATCGCCAATTTGTTGTCGGGATTCTTGCCAACCAAGAACGCGGGCAAACGTCTTGTTGAACCCTCGGACTTTCCATGTTGTGGTGGCATGAACACCATTAGTTTGCGAATCTTGCCATCTGCAAAGTCGGTCAACACCTGATAATATCGGCGGTGAAAGTCTGCCGGGCGGAATGTAGGCATCGTGGACATTGTAAAGCGCAACAAATCGGAACGACTTTCACGAATAAGCCGTTCTTTCAATGCTTTGTAATACTTTATTTTGTCCGCCCGCTTCTGCATTACTCCAACTTGCGTTTTAATTCCTCAATTTCCTTATCCAATTCTTCATCGGTCTTGCTTGCGAAAAGGTCTTTGCCGTCCTTGCCTGTTACCTCGGTGGATTGCCTATTGCGCCAATGTTCCGGGTCGCCATTCGTCAAGGTGAATATGATTGCTGCCGTGTCCGGCTGAATATGCTTCTTGGTGGTGGTTTGTTCCTTGATTATAGGCTTTGGATTTCCCTTTTCGTCTTTCTGCTTACCCGGTATGGTTACAACCTTGGTTTCGGTAACATCATAGCCTTGTATCTTCTTCATCAAGGATTTCTTTGCTTCAATCACCATCGCTTGCATCCGTTCCGCCTTTGCTTGCTCGATTGCATCGGCAAAGTCGGGATAATCATTCACCCATTGATGGTATGTTTTCGGTGTTATTCCTACTTGACGGCAAATTTCCGCAATGGTGTAGGTATCGGACTTTACAAGCCCAACAATCATGTCCACCGTTTTTTTATTGAACTTTGCCATTCCTCAAACTCCTTTTTTACGTTGATTTTATTACAATCATAACTATTCTTTCAATTCACACTTAAAGCCCCTGTCTTGTAACTCGCTGAATAACAATGATAATTTGGTAACATCGCCACATTCAACAATCAATCGTGTGTCAATCATCTTTTTACCCTCATCATTGTTTTGTTCTTCTTCATCGCCTTGTTCCATCGGAATACCCCAATCTTCCGGGTCAAAATCAAACTTTTCGGCTTCTTGCATTATCAAGTCTGTATCAAACGAAAGGTTTGCTTTACTCGTTGCATTGTCAGCAAGTGCAAGTTCACGTCCTTTGGCTGAATCCAAATCAATATCCGTTCTTTTGACCGCCACAAGGGAATTGCCGTTGGTTTCAACAATAATCACGTTGTCAAAGCCTATGTCAGCGGCTTTTTCGGCGGTCTTGTTTCCTGCAATGATTCGGTTGTTCTTGTCGATAAGGATTGACCGCCCAAGTCCGAATTTCCGCAATGATTCATCCATAAGGTGTTCGCCAAACTCCGTTCCCTTGTTGAAATTCTTATCATCAGGAATCAAAGAATCAATGCTTGCTTCAATCATCTTTGCCATATCATCACCAAATCAAGAAGTAAAACAATAACGACAAGGGAATTGCACAAGCTGCACCAATCATCGTGAAAACCACATCCATCACTTCAACCGTGCCGTGCCCTTTTGAATCCCACCATTCCTTGCAGATTCCGGCAAGACTTCCGGCGGTGAATCCGACCCACCAACCAAGCAAAGTACCGATAACAAGCGAAATCAAAACACCGACAAAGAAATGCTTTCGTTTGTCGGACTGTTTGGCGGCTTCCTTGGTGCTTTCCCATGCTTCAATAATACTTTCCTTGACTTCTGCAAGAAATGCCAAGAATCGGGCTTTTAACGGCTCTTCCACAAAAACCGATTCACCCGAAACAAAAACGGGCGGTTGTGTTTTACCCGAAAGCACACCAAGCCACACTTTCCCGGTCAATAAAATGTTCAATCTTTCCTTGAATGTCGCTTTCCAACACGACACACATTGTTTGCCATCATTCCACACGGGTAACGATTGGCATTCACTTTCCGCCATTGTTGACGGTCGTTGCAATACTTTTGTTGATTGCGCAAAATCAATAGGTTTCATATTTTCTTAGCTTTTTGCGATTTCATCGCAAAGTTAAGGGGTGTATTACAATAACACACCCCTTTCGCAAAAAAGATAGAAACAACCTATCAACATTTTAACCTTATCGGCAACCCTGCAAACACCCATGCCAACAAAGCTGCATCACGTGCATCTTGGTTCGTCCGTCCAATCAAACCCGTGATTGAAGCCAATTCTTCATGCGTTATTTTGCGGTCTTTGCCTTTCCAACACTTCACCAAGGGCGCGTGTTGTACAACCTCAATTCCATAATGCTTGCACATTTCTATAATTTTGCGCCCTGTTTCATGGTTTGCCCCAACATCCTTTGCAATCTTTTCGGCTCGGTGTCCTTGGGCATCATGGAAATTGCTTTTCCTAACCATCCACCCGGCTTCCACAACGACAACCAAGGATTCACCGCATTGGGCTTGTTCCTTTTTTGCGTATTGCAGATAGTCAAGCAATGCCGGAAATGCCAAATTAGCAACTTCCAAAGCTTTTGTCTTGGGCTGCAAGAAAGCCACGCCCGATTTTTCCTTGTCCGGGTCAATGGCAATGATATTGTCATACTTTGACATAAGGCAACCAATTAAAACGGCAAGTCATCACCACCCGCCGGGGCGTTGGCATTACCGCCCGGTTGTGTTGCTTCCTGCTTTCCACCGCACATATTCACTTCATTGGCATACATATTCAACGAACATTGCGGTTGATTCTGTTTATCCGCGTATGCTTTCGGGACAAGGCGACCACGCAAGAACACCTTGCAACCTCGTTTAAGGTATTGGAACAAGCCACCACCATCACCATACCAAAGTACGGACACCCACACGGTGTTTTCGCTGCTGTCCTTTCTTTTTTCCGAATGGGCAACATTCATTGAAACGTACTTCTTTCCGTTGAACTCCTTAATTTCGGCATCACTTCCAAGGTTACCGATAACTTCTAATTGTAACATAATCTTTTAAAATTTGGTTTATATATAAATGCTATGCAATTGCATTCCATTTGCTTAATACTTCTTACCATGTAAGGGCGGACGATTTTCGTTATACTTCATTTTGTGCTGAATATGCCATTCCAAGTCCACTTTTAAAGTTTCTGCCCATTTCCGAACATACTCAACACCGAATTGAATACGCTTTTCAATCCCGATAACATCACGGGACAAACCCTTGCACAAGGCAAAGGCATTTTCGGAAAAGGTGAACTTGTCAAAGGCTCGGTGGTAACGGCAAGGGTTCATCTTGTCGAAATCAACACCCAAATGCCCGGCAAGGTCGAAAAGACGAATAGCAATGTCTGCAAATTCATCTTCAATGGTATTCTTGACAAAGGTTTCAAATGCCCATGCCGTCTTTGAACATCGCATATATTCATATCTATCGGCATGGCAATCTTTTCTGTCTGCATCAACCAATTCACCAATTTCGGTGATAACAAGCATCAAGTAATGTTCATTACTCCATTTCTCACCCCAAAATCCATGCTTCGCGGAATTGGAATGTGCTTTGTTTGATAATTCGTTATAGTTCATTTTTTTTTGAATGTTATAGTTGTGAATACTCTTTTTAGTCAACCACTTGAAAATCTATTTGTCTTATTCTATTAGCCAACACGCGCAAGCAAAGGTTTATTTGCTTTGTATCTTTAAGCATGAAGCCATCGGGCAAATATGCGTCCAACAACCCGGAAAGGGCATTCATCCTTGGATTGGTTATTGAATTGCTTGAACCCATCTTTTGGGCAATAATCTTATCCATTTCCCGGTTGTGTTGTTTCAGGAACTCAATGATTAAGACACCACACCAAGCATCGGTTCGCATATCCTGATACATCATATCGGGATATTCCTTTTTAATAGCCGAATTGACTTGCAGATTGAATATTTGGAAATCCCATTTGCATTCCTGCAAGAACTGCATCGTTTGTTTTTCCACGTTGTTGATATGTGCCATATCCAAATCCTTTCTTAAATCGTCAATGTACTTGGTATGCACTTCCTTTATTGCCCGCCCAAGTTTCTTGACCTCTGAAATTCGATGGTCTGCACAATACTTCATCACTTTTTCAGCATACAACCATGCAATGTGTGAAATGATAAGCGGAACAAAAGCAATCATCATATTTTCGTCCCATGTGAATGTGTCAAACATGATTTGCGCTTCGTCTTTCACTTTTTTCTTGAATTGCATTTCTTGTGTGGATGGTGGCAAGAAACCATGTTGGGCAATCGCTTCAAACATTCGCTTTTCAGCCGCTTCCAAATCTTCAACCGGAATGTTCTTTTCCATAGACATTTGCAACAAGGTTGCATCATGTATGATTGGCTTGGGGGGGGCTTTGGGTTGCTCCTTAGGTTCGGGCTTGGTTTCTTCTTTTTTCACCACGCTTTCGCCCTTTGAAAAGTCCAATATTTCGGTTTCGGGTTGTTCCACCTTTGCTGCGAAATAAGGGCATTTATCAAGTTGTGCCGCATCATAAGTGCGTTGGCTCACTTCTTCTTCGCCCATTTGCTGCCCCTCGATTTGTTGTTGCACCGCGCATCGGTATTGCGGCATTCTTTTCAACCTTTGGTTGTAGCAAACGCGCTTTTTGCACTGTTCACAATTCATGCTTTGCCACAAATAAAGGTCATACGCGGTTTTAAAACATTGTTGCGTTGTTGTTTTCATAATTTCATTCAATCTTGGTGATTATATCAAACACGGCTTTTGTTAGTTCAATGTCATACATCGCATCATGCAATGATTCACTTTGCACATCAACCCCAAGGGTTCTTGCAACTGTTGATAATTTAAAATTCTCCATGTCCGGGCGGCGGGTCGCAAGATAGGCGGATGCAAGCACCATCACATCTATTGAGTTAGCCCAAAACCAAGAACCAAAATACACATCACCATTTTGCAAGAAAAAGCCCCGCAAAAACTGATTGTCGAAAGCTGCATTGTTGTAGCCGACCAAAAAGAACTTGTCCTTTTTGTTGAACTTGTCCACATACTTGCCAAGCATAGACACAAATTCTTGATAAACTTGTTGCATCGGCGGATAAGCAAGTATTTGTTCACGTGTCACATTGCCCACTTTCAACGCTTCATCCTCAATTAAGGCTTTCGGGTTGGGTTGAACGTGAAAGTCGAATGTTTCTTTAATCACTCCATCAATCACGATTTGCCCGGATATTTGGTGAATGCCATGCTTTCCGGGGTTTGTTCCTGTTGTTTCAAGGTCGAAAAATACTAATTTCATTGCTTATTTGTTTTATAGTAATACATAAATTTCTAAATCTTTGATAGCCAATATTCCCAAATTCGGCTTGCGATTTGCGCCATCATTACGGGTGGCACGGACATTCCACACACATAATGCGGTGATTGTCCGGCAAAGTTGTAATCTTGCGGGAATGATGAAATACAACAAACTTCGCTTTTGCTCAAATACTTGGGTTGCTCAAAATGTATCAAACATGATTCTTTGCTTGCAAGGGTCGGGCAAATCCTATCCATATACACATACGTCTGATTGAAATTACTGCCTTTCCCAAATAACCTTTCATTCGCTGCCCCTTGGTTCAAATCACCATATTGGCGATTTTCCCACAATAAACGTATTGTCTTGCTGTTAGCTTCACGTCCCCTGAAATCTGCAACTTCACCAAACATTATCGGCTTTTCATGAAAATCTAAGTTCAAAGCCGGGACTACATCAAACAATCCTTGCGGAACAAGAAAGGGATTGGCAATATCCTTGCGCAAACACACAAAGAAAGCACGTTCACGCCTTTGTGGGACACCCATATATTGTGCATCAAGCAACCAATGTTGGCAATAATACCCAGCTTCCTCAAAGCCATCATAAATTCGCCTAACATAGTCCTTGGCTTCTCCAATCAAAAGCCCCTTTACATTTTCCGCAACAACCACCTTGGGTTGCAGCTTCTTTGCAAGGTCTATGAAGTCAAAAAACAACGTGTCCAAAACTTGTTCAGCTTGTCCCTCCCGGAATTTCTTTTTCTTGCCCCATGCTTCTTCACGACTTCCGGCAATGGAAAAGGTTGAACAAGGTGGTGAACCATCAAGAATATCAAGGTTGAACAATTCGGGCGGCAAATCTTGTTTGTCCTTAAATGTCTGTATCGGTTCAAGGAAAGGGAATTTCGGGTTGTGATTCTGACAATATGCGTACATCATGCGGTGGTCTATCTCATTGCATCCGATAACGTCAAATCCGGCAAGTTTATATCCCATTGACGACCCCCCCACAAGCAAAACACGAAAAGACCTTTCCTTTGTCTTTCGTGAATTGGGCATCTTTCAATGTCCAATTGAAATCAAATTTGTGCATTATTGGCGGTTTTATTTAATATATTATTTACTTTCGTTGCTATATCTCTGAATTGCGGATTATACTTGAAATCATCCTGATACTTTTTCAATAGATGAAGCATGGTTGAATGGTCACGGTGTACATATTCCGCTATCTTGGTAAGTTTCATTTTGTGCATCCGGCAATGGTACACGAAAATCATTCTTGCATAGAACCCATCACGCTTTCTCGATTTGGTGACATATTGATTGAACTTCAACCCGGTTACTTCATGGATTGCATTTTGAATCCTTAAAACAACAAGGTCTTTATGCACCACGTTCGATTCAAACCAAATATCTTTATTCATTCTTGTTGCAATATCATATTCAATTGAAGCCCCGGTTGAATCCACCCAATTATCCATCATGTAGATTGCATCACAAGGCAATAACAATTCTATATCCCTGCACAAATGCCCATTCCAAGACGTGTCTTGGTCAAGACCATTCTTAACCGGGTTCAATACTTCAAAGCCAAGTTCGGTAAGCAAATCTTCCGCACCATTGAATCGTTCACGCACTTCATCATAAGGCAATCCACTTATCTTTCCTGCTATATATATTTTCATTGCTTTATTCCCTTTTGATTATTATGCAAAAACTTATTCACGAAATAGATTTGACCTTTCCCGGTTACTTTGGTGGTGTTGGAAACAATCGTGCATCCATCCGGCTTTTGAATCGTTGTTTTCTTGATTTCAAACAAGCCCATTTCCATTGCCTTTTGGGTCGGTTGGTTGTATCTCTCACCAAATTGGCACAAGTAACCTTTTTCACGCAACCAAGCAAAAAGCCTTTTTTCCCCGGTGTTCACCCCATTCTGGCAAATGATTTTGGCAAGTTCCCCAATCAATACGGATTTGTTGGACGTTTCCACGGCTTGCGAAAACAATACACGTGGGGCATCGGCTTCAATTTTCTTTTGCTGTTGCTCAATCTGTTCAGCTTGTGAAGCTGCAAGGCGCAATGCTTCGGCAAAGGTTTGTGGGATTGCCGGGGTGGTTTGCATTACTTGGTGAACCACCGTTTCCATCGCGTTGAACTGTTCGATGAATCCGACCTTGAATTGCATTGCCTTTGCTCCGGTCAATCCCATTGCAAGCAAAGAAAATCCATCGCGGTTCATCACGAACATAGGACGTTTTGCACCATTAGCATCAATGTAACTTGATTCATAGAACCACTTTGATTGCTCGGTTTGCTCTCCTACATTTTGAGGACGGCAAATGTTACGGATTGACTTCAATACGTTGTCATGTCTTTTGCCGAACACTTCCGCCACTTTAAGGGAATCCGTTACGGGCGTTCCCCTGTCAGTCTTATAGACCACTTCTTGTTGAATGATAATACCGTTCATTGTTATTAGAATTTTGTTAGTTAATTATTCCGCATCATCATCAAAGAAATCTTTATTTTCTTCCAAGAACGCTTCCAATGCTTCATCGCAATATGAACCCTCACAAAGCGAATCGCACAAGTGTTCAATTTCGTTGTTCTTCCAAGGGCAATAATCACATAAATCATCACCCAACGTGTTTTTTAATTCTTCGTTGTTCATAGGATTAAATTTTTCGCCTGTCTTTTCCTTTGATTTCAAAGTAATTGCACATTTCCACCAATCTACTTGCCACACGGTCGCCATAACGATTCATCAAGACTTCACCTTGAATCTTCATATTGGATGTTATGAACGTCATTTCATCGCATTTGTCACCCCGGTATTCAATAAGTTGCCGGACTACATCAATACGGTTGCCCATGTACAAGTTTTCTTGCGGTTCTTGCCCGAAATCCTGAATGCCAAGCATCGGTTGTTTCTTGAATATTTGAAAATTGCCATTTTCAAGATAGTAATCACACAAAGCATCTGCACGGATAATCCGCCACCATAGGGGGCGCGGTTGTGTATCGTCTTGCCAAAGAACCTTGAAGCCTAAAGCTGTGCAATACGCTTGCATAATTTCCAAGCACCATGATTTTCCCGAACCCGTGTTTCCTGCAATATAAATTCCGCGCTTCAATCGCCCCGGAATACGTTTCCCGGTGTTGGGGTCAAGGCATTGCATGGATGGGTCACAATGTGCCCATTTGATGAAATTTTCATAAGTGAATTTGTTTTCATCATCAATTACGAATTTAGGATTCCGACTTTTTCCAATTGCTTCCACAATCTTCAAGGCTTGTTCAACATCGTAGTGCATATATTGATAGCGTTGGAAGCCAGCAAACATTCCCCGTTGATTGATTGCGTTCAATATCTGTTCGATGCTTGGCATCTGAACTTTTTTATTGTTGTTGTCCTTTACTTCCATTCGTCATTCGCTTTAATTGTTTGCACCTTGCTTGGATAAGTTGACCGCCGTTCTTTTTCGCTTTTTGCCCAATTACGAATTGCGGCTTTCCAATCTTTCATTTTGTTTTTACCGACAAACCACCCTTTACTTTCGTAGAAATCAAAGAATCGTTCGGCATCAATCGTATATCCTTTTTCAAGAATGTAAGCCTTAATTTCTTCAATGGTCGGTGGGGAAAAGCGGGTAACGCTTTTCTCTTTTATATTCTCTTTAATATTTCCTTTTATTTCCTTTTCTTTATGTCCTGCATTTGCATTGCTTGTGTTTTGCATTTGCATTACATTTGAATCGGTTGTTATTTGCTTGTTATTTGCCGATTGGGGTTGTATTGCTTGATTTTCAAGGCTTTGTTTCCATCGGGCAATAGCTGCTTGTTTGCGCTTATCGGAAATGTCTTTCCGCTTATCCAAACGCTTTAAAACAGAATCAGACCACATATTGACACCATCATTCTTAAACAATCCATAGTCATGCACAAGGGATTCAACCTTGTTGCAATCCACGTGCAATGCAAATGCAATACTTTTGCACGAACGCAACGGCAACTTTCCGCCCTGCTCATACAGTTGCTCAATGATGCACCAAAATACGCCGATACCTTCAACCCCAAGGTCAATCAACACATCTTGCAACTTTGGGTCGTTGCGTGCGTTGTAATCATGCTGAAAATAGAATGTATCTTTCATAAGGCAATGCGTTTTTGTTGTTCACCATAACCAAACAAGGCAAAGTCATACTTGCATGGGTCTTTAGGGTCGAAATCCGCCAATCTCCGGGTTAATTCTTCAACGGTCTTGCGGTCGTTACTTTTTCGTGTAATAAGCCCTAATTCGCGCCCTATGCGGGCAACATGAACATCAAGGGGCATCATCAATTGACTTGGCTTCAAGTTATGCCAAACGCCCAAATCAACAATTCCATCTTGACGGCATAACCAACGCAACATAAGATTCAGTCTTTTGCAAGGTGAACCGCCCTTGTGCCTGTTTGGTGTCGGGTCAGATATATGCTTTGAGTATTCACCGCCATTCGCTTGTGCGAACAATTCACGCAATCTTGAAAAACCATCCCAAACGGTTAAGTCACCTTGTCCGAAAGCGATTGCCAAAGTGTTGCTTGTCAGATACACAAGTTGCAACCCACTACACATATACGCCAAATCCCGCCCAAAGAATGTGCGGTGGATATTGCAATTCGGGTCTATATGCTTCCACCCATCTTGCATCACAAAGTCATAAGGTTTGCCATCCATAATGTCAAACAACATCTTTTGGCAACCTGTCATTATCTGTTTCCTATTACCCCAAGCGATTGTTGAAGCAAGGAACGCGGCAATTTCAATGTCTTGTTGGGATTTGCCCAAGAAACAACGTGGAAACAACACCGGGTCATTATCCATGAATGCCGTTGTGTTATATCTTGCCACAAGGGATTCCAATGTTATCTTCAAATCATTCATTGTTGCGATATTTAAGCCCCCGACCCGGCACAAAGTCAAGCCGGGGGCACTCTGTTAAACCTCAATGATTGCGATTTCCGGCGCAATCTCCCTTATTTGCTTCAATTGTTCATCAATCACCTTGTCGCGCAAATCTTCAAGTGTGGCTTGCGCACCGGGTGAAAGAAGTACGAACGCAACTTCACGTCCATTTACTTGTGCAAATGTTTCAACCTCTATTGTTTCGGGTTGCATACCCTTGAAAATGGGCATTTGAATTGTGAATGATTCGGGCAAATTGGAATTGACCACTTGTGCAAAATTATCCGTTCGATTACCATTTTCTTTCACGGCACGGTCAATCTTGTTGTTCACATCGGCGGTAAAGTTCATCAGGCATGAAACCAATTTCATGTTTTCGGAACGGTCGGCAAAGAATGCCCGATTCATCTTGATAAACATTCCAAGTTCCGTCGGTGTCCAAATCTTACCGCCATTTATTCCGAACTCAACAAATTTGGGGTTGTAGCCCAATTTGCCGACTATTTCACCACGTTTGTATTCATCCGCTTCATTGATTATCAAAGTGATTTCAATATTTTCACGGTTTACAAGAATATGGCAATCCTTTTGGGCAAATTGTCCCGTGTTGATTCTCTTTGTTAGATATTCAACGACTGCACCAATTACACCGTTCAATTTGGTTTTGACGGGTGCTTTGGGGTCAAGTTCCTTTGGTGCTACACCCTCACGCAACACTAATTCAGCTTTTGCCATTCCGGGGGCAAAGTTGATTTGTAATTTCTCATTCTGCATATTATTCAATTTTTAAATGGTTAATCATTAGTTCCTGTTTTCCTTTCGGTGTTCATTCGTATTCCTTGAAAGATGGTTGGTTGAAGTTCATCCGCTGTTGCTGGTCTGCATTCAATCAAATCACCCTCATCATTGTAAAACCCAGTTTCCTTTCTGTCTTGGTCTGTAAATCTGTAACATACTTCCGTCACATATTCAGCCTTTGACTTGATATTTGAAACCATATTTGTTCTTGCTTCTTTCAATGGTTTCAATCTGCCTTTATATTCGGCTTGTGATTGCTTCATTTCCGCTTCGATTTCGGCGATTTCGATTGAAACATTGGCAAGTTTTTCTTTATGCCCTTGCAGTTCTTCCGGGCTGTATGGTTTCATGTACCCTTTGTTTTCAACGCCATCGCAATTGTCTTTCAAAAATGCGATACGTTGCATCTTGTTTTCGTATTCTTTTCCAAGCGTCTTATCCATAATATTTCGTTTTATAGTGATACACTTGGTTGTCTAAATAACAAAACTTGATTCCACAAATCAATAAATTGTTCCCCGAATTGGCGGGCGCGAGCGGACGTTTTGAAGCAAAGCCGAGAACCGAACCTCGCAGCCGCAGTCGTAGCCGAATAATACGTAGCCGCATACACGAACCCCGCAGCATCATCGGAATATACAAACCACGGAAACCACTTTTCTTGATTCCTGTTTGAGAAATCCGGGGTGAAATCATCTTCTTTGTTCCATGCTTGTGCAATAGTGCAAAGACGGTTGAAAGCAATAATGGCTTTAACGTGTTTGAGGTTAAGCTCTGAAACCAACCTTGTAACATCTTCAAGTTGGACACAATTACCCGAAAGAATCTTTTTGGCAACGGTAAAATCTGCATTGGGCTTGCCACCAAGATATTCCCTTGCCTTTTCATAATCTGTAACCACTTCGTTGATTTCCTTGCTCTCAATCTCTTCAAGGGTAAAATCAAACGGGGTCAAGTATTCTTCATCGTCTGAATCCACATCTTCGTTGTGTTCCTCGATAAAGCCCAACATCTCATCTGCTGCTTCACTTTTTGAATCGAACTTTCCGCAAATTTCTTGCGTTTTCTTGTTTGTCACTAAATACTTTTTCATTGTTGTAAGAATTAAAATGGTGATACATTGAAGTTTTTTATTGTCATTCCACTTCGTGCAATGTGAATGGTCTTGCCTGTTGCTTCCAAAATACCTTGCTTAAACTCTCTTTCATTTGAATTGCCATCCGAAAGGTGTATCAAGACAATGTTATTGACTTTTGACAAGTCATTGGCAAGCAATATTTCCCGACACGTGTCAAAGCTGCAATGGCTTTTCATCGTTCGTGTACGCATAGCCGGGTGAACCTTGCCCGATTCCACATTGGAATCCAATATGTCTTGGCGATAATTGCATTCCAAAAGAATATTGTTCAATCCGTCAAACGTGTAACGCAAGTAATACGTATCAGTGGCAAACAAGACCTTTCCACATTCCGGGTGATAAATCAAAAAACCGAAAGGTTCGGCGGCATCATGTTCGGTTGCGAACGGCTGCACCCGGAATTTGCCTATTTGGTGAATCGTCAAGCCATCCATTCGGCATACTAAATTCGGCACATCCATTGTCGGGTTGAAATTAAGTGCTTCAAGTGTACCTTGCGAACCATACACGGGAATACGTGCTTTAATGCACTTTTGAACGTGTTTGGCATGGTCGCCGTGTTCATGTGATACAAGTACACCACAAATGCGTGAAACATCAAAATTCACCGCTTTTTGCACGTCCTTGAAAGGAACACCGCATTCAATCATCAAGCATTCTGTTCCATTGTCAAGCAAATAACAATTTCCCTTTGAACTTGAACCCAATATTTTTAATTCCATAACCTTTCGGATTTTACGTTAGAACCCCGGATTTGGCTTTTGTTCCTCCTTGGGGGCTTCTGTTGTACTTTCTTTTATTTCTCCCGTTTTGGTGTCCACAATGGTTGTTGTTGTGGCATCTTGACCATTGGCAAGGTCAACACCGATATTTACCTTGTTGGCATTCTCTTTCTTTTCGGCTTCCACTTCTGTTGTTGTTACATCCTGATAGTCCACGTAAATATCTTGTTGTTCTTCAACCGTGCGCATACCCATAGAGAGTTCCGGGGCATAGGCACTTGTCCAAAATGAAGCTGCACGATACATAAGCATTTGTTTGGTCATTGTCTGCCATTTAGAGCCGTTTTTTGTGTACCATCCCTCTTGAATAGCCAATTCAATTGAAACCGGGGAACTTTCCAACACGTCATTAGAACCTTTCTTGGTAGTGAATGCCACGCATTCAATGTTCATTATTTTTTTGCCGTCAAATTGCTTTGCAACGGGCTTCTTGGAACGTGTGGCATTATCCCATACATAATCCGTATAATCTACCATCCCGCACATACCCTTGTCGGTGAACCGAAATTGCAAAGGTTCAAAGCGTCCGCACGTGTTCACGGTTGCAATAAGGAACTTTGACGACCACGACGGCTTTCCATAAATCGGTGTCATGTTTTGCATCACCATCAAAGGCGATGCGCCGATTCGGGTTGCAATCTCAATTGCAATCATGCAGTTTGCAACCGCCTTGTGTTCGGCAACTTGGTTTTTGAACTTGATTGCATTGATTGTGTTTTCGTCGGCATTAGCCGGGATTTGGTCATACTTGACTTTGTACATATCCGGAACAAGTTCCGAATAGGCAAATAACTTGCAAACACGCTGCATGGTGTTGAATTGTTCCGGGTCAAAGAAATTGAACCCAACTTGATTTTGTGGTTGTGCAACTATTGCACTGCCGTTTGTTTTCTGAATCTCATTCATAACGAAATACTTATTTTACAGTTAAGAAATTGTCTTGGTTCACTACAAGGTTGATTATCTGACTTTGGGTTTCGATTATTTCATTTACCGATTCCCTGTTATCAATGAATATCGGGGCATGAACACCATAGAACTTGCACAACGTGTTGATTATATCAAGCCCAGCATTCATCTTACTTGCCGTGTTAGCACTTCCATAAGGGACACCACCAATTGTTGCAATACACGTTTCAACCGGATTGCCATCATTGGTGTAATCGAACAATTGGAATGACACCACTTTAAACATCGCATTGATACGGGTTTCACATTCATCAATCTTCGTCTTGGTGAATTGTGCAATGGTGTATTCTTCGTGTTCAGCATCAGCAATCATTTGTGCAAGCTGCTTACCTTTTTCTTCAAGGTCTGCAATTTCCTTTTCGCACCGGGCAATGGCTTCACGCTTTGCAAGGCGTGCGACCAAATCACCACGTTTCTTGTTATATTCCGTTTTTTGCGCCTGTAATTTGGTGGTATCAATGCTTGAATTGTCGGTTATGATGGTTGCTTCAATATCTGCAATTTCCTTTTGCTTTGCCACATATTCGGGTATCTGTTCAGGAATAACGGCGGCGACATCAACAACCGGGATTTCTGCAAATTGTGCTTTCAGGGTTTCTATTTCGGAACATAAGATTGCCTTATTATTGGTCGCTTTTTCGATTTCTCCTTGAATGGCAACAACCATATTTTCATGTTCTACCACCTTATTGCCAAGTTCCTTTCCCTTGGCTGAAATGGAATCACATTTTTCAACCTGATTCTTCGTGAACAAGTCGTGGGCTTGGGAAATCATATCTTCCGGTAATTCTTGACCGCAATGTGGACACGTCGTTTCGCCATTGTACGACTTTGAATTTTCGTTGAACCATTCCTTGCGCAATTCATCTTGGGTGGCTTTTATGCCCTCAATTTCGCGGTGAATTTTGGCAATTTCAACTTGTCCGTTGGTTATACCCTTGCGCAAACTTTCAATTTCACGTTCCTTGTCCTTTATCTTGGATTCAAGTTCACGGTGGCTCGAATTGGCTTCATAGGCTGCATTTTGCGCCTTGGTTTTTGCGTCAAATATAATTTGTTGGCATTCGGATTTCAATGTGTTTACCCTCATTTGCTTATCCTGTTCCACCTTGAATTGACGACGGATTGCGGCGGTTACGTCTGTAATAGCCTTGTCAATATCTGAAATCTCCTTATCAATGTTTTCAATTTCTAATTCGATTGTTTGGAAATCTTCATTTTCCGGCTTCATCTTGTGGGTTTGGTCAATCCTTGGTTGGATTTGCGCCAATTCATCTTGTAAACGCTTCTTGCGTGCTGTCAATTCTTTTTTGAAGTCGGCAAGTGTCTTGCCGCTTATCTTGTCAAGCAAAGCGGCGAATTCCGGGTTTCGTGAAGCAATTTCGGCATCGGTGATTGTTCCGGCAAGTTGAAACAATTGTTCGCGCTGTAATTTCCAATTCATCCCGACAAAGAAAGCCGGATTGGTTATCATCTTGAACAAAGATGGTTCAATGATTGCTTCTATTCTCTTGGTGTATTCCCCCACGTTCACCGGGGTTTCATTCCACCAACATTCAGTGTGGTTGCCCTTAAATACTCTTTCAACTTGTCCACGTGGTTTTACCCAATCTTCCACAAATGCACGTTTCAGGGTTATCTCTTGACCATCAACCACAATTACACCCGACACACTGCATTCGACATTATGCAATTCGATACCATTCACACGTGTTTTCACTTCGTAATCCTTGCGGTCTTGGGTGTCCTTACCGAAAAGAAGCCAAATGAAAGCATCGAAATGTCTTGATTTACCAAGACCATTGCCACCGGATATTGTGGTGGCATCATGATTGAACAATGTTGTTCGTTCCTTTTCACCCTTGAAGTTGCAAAGGGAAAGTGATTTTAAAATTACCTGTTTCATTGTTGCGACATTTATTTGTTAGTACTATATAATTCCAAAGCAAGGTCGGCATCAACCACAATTATTCGCCCATGCTGCTTAATAGCCCGGTCTATCCGCCCGCTTGCCTTAATGCGGTTTGCTGTTGTTATACTGCAATTGAATAGTTGGGCAATTCCCGCAATCCCATAAACGAACCGCCTTGTTGGTTCGGGGGCTTGTCGTGGCTCTGATTTTATGGTTTCCAATAGTTCCATCAGCTCACCAACCGTTAGGTCTATTATCCTTGTATTTCGGTCTATTCTTATCATTGGTAACTAAATATCTTCGTCCATTTTGGGCAAAAGACCTTTTGATTCCCAAAAAGAATAAAGTTTGTATGTGCAATATCCAATTAGGAATGTAAGCCCTTTTGAAATGAAGAAAACGCGAAACCACGTTTCGTCCTCAATGGGTTCACCCACCATCAATATCAAGGCGATATAACCCAATACACTCACGATGGACATTCTTACATATTTCATTATTTCGTTCTTTTCCATTGTTGCGAATTTTAGATTGTTGTTACATAAAATCGACCGTTGCATTGTCGTTGCCGGATTTTCTTCTTGCGCGAACCACACGCACGACCCGGCAAGAATTTGTGCGCGTTCTGATTGCCATATTATCGAAGTCCATTATTTGGGGTATCATCAACATTATCATTACCATTGTTATTGCATTCCGTTTGAACGGCGACAATTCAAATGATATATGGAATGTCTTGCAAAACCACCATGCGGACAATTCATTGACTTTGGAACACCCGGTTTTCTCATATATGTTGCGGGTGTGGTTTTCCACCGTCCGTTCCGAAATGAATAAGCGTTTGGCAATATCTTTTTTACTTGCGCCCCACGCAAACAATTCAGCAATTTCAGATTCACGCTTGGTTAATGGTTTTGCGTTGTTCATTATGCGATACCCCAAACATCTGTTATACCATATTGGGCAAATACATCTTCAATTGCCCGGACTTCTGAAACCTTCGGTTCGACATCACCTTTTAATCGGTTCAGGAATGCCGCTCTTGTTTTAATATTCAAAGCCGTCATCAAGCGTTTACGGCATTCGGGCAAGTCGCCGTTTCTTACTTGCGACCACCCCTTGTTGAATGAAAACTGTTCTTTACTCATATTACAATCATTTTTTTTGCTGCAAGTTTTCGGGTTGATTTTTGGTATTGCGTCTAAAATGACGTAATTTTGCTATTTGCAAATGTTTTGCAACCCTTTACCTTTGCATTGTTGAACTTTACAAGTGCAAATATACGGCATATTGTGTGTTTTGCCAAATTTTTAGCGCACAATTTTGCGTGATTGGTATGATATAATTTCAAAATACGCTTATTATGAACGATTTGGATATAAGAAAAATTCGCGAAAAATTGGGTGTTTCGCAAGAATCCCTTGCGGAAATGATTGGAGTACACCCCCGGACAATACAAAATTGGGAATCAGGTTCAACCATTCCAAAGTCTAAACACGCAATTTTGCGTGATTTGGTTATAAAGCCACAACAATATGCCGGGGGCGAACAAAGCAATGTCAATGGTAACAATATCAATGGCAACAATGTAACGGTCAACAATCAGCCCGACACAATAGAAAAGTTATTGGATATTCTTGCAATGAAAGAAGCATCATTGGCAAAGGCGCAAGAACACATTGATAAGCTGTTGGAAATAATAGGTAACATCACACAAAAAGGGAATAGCAATGATTGAAATCAAAGTAAGCAACTATTATGGCAATCCGTCTTATTATTCGGTAATGCCACAAGAAATTTTCAATGAACTTGAATTGGCAAGTTTAAAGGGTGAAGAATATGCCTTGGTAAACAAAGACCTGTTCGATAGAATGATTGTTGAATATGATAAAAAGATGAAGTCATGCAAAAGGTAATACAATACATTTTTCTTATTAGTGCATTCATATTGGTTGGTTGTTCAAAGTCGGATGGAGAATTAGAACCGGACACGAAATTAAGCACCGTTGCCGGGACATGGCTTGAATACGCTTATCTTAATAGCGACGGTTATTTTACCGATATATCCGATACGGGATATAATGTATATTATGAATTTGCCATACCAAACCAATTCACCCAATACACCATCAATGAAAATGGTGAAAGGGATATTCTGCACACGGGTTTATGGTCTTATTCTGTTGAATCGCAACTTATATCCATTAAAGAAGAACGTGGGTGGAATTTAGATATTTCCGTTGAATTTGATAATGGCATACAAAATGACGGCTTGTGTCATGCAACATTCGATATAAAGGGACGGACACCCAACCAATCTTCCACCGTCAAAGTAAAAAGAATAAGCCAATGAAAAAATCCATCAACCCACGCGCCATTGAAATTCAACGCCGATTCTTTGAAGCCTTGGATATGGCTATTTCTTTAGGCAAGGTAAATGGCTTAAAAGGCTTTTGCGATACACACAAGTTGAATCGCACCAAGTATTCACGTATCAAGAACGATTTGAATAAACCGCTTGAAGAAATGACTTATAAAATGATAGACATAGACGCACTTTCGGGCATCTGTACGGACTTTGGCGTGTCGGCTGAATGGTTATTGCTCGGACGTGGCAAAATGCTTAAATCGGATAAACAATGTACATCCAAAAAGGAATAAAGTTCTTATTACACAAAAGGGGAAAGGGGGATTCTGAACACTTGTCAATCCGAATGCGCGTCACATTAAAGGGGCAACCACCATTCGACTTTCCGACCGGGCATAACATCAACCTTGTGGATTGGGACATGGGAAACCAACGTGCATTGGCATCTTGTGAAGCTGCATCCACCATCAACCGAACCATTGATGAATGGAAATCGGTAATGAATGAAATATTTGCCCGATATGAATTGATAGAAAAGCGAATCCCAACACCGGGTGAAGTGAAAGATTTGTTCAATGATATGGTGGGACGAAAAACCAAAACCAATGAATCACTTACTTCACCCGGTGATAATTTCTTTACCACGTTCAATTTGTTCACCGAAACAATGGGAAAACAAAATGGATGGACGGATGCAACACAAGAAAAGTTTCGTGCTATCAAGGCTCATTTGCAATCATTTGACCCATCATTGTCTTTTTACAACCTGAATGAAGAAAAGATGCAAGCATACCTTTCGCATTTAAGTAAGGTTGGATTGCGGAATACCACCATCGCAAAGAACCTTGCTTTTGTTCGTTGGTTCTTGCGTTGGGCGGCAAACAAGGGATATTACCTTGGCAATCTGCATGACACATTCAAACCTAAGTTGAAAGGCATTGACGGAAATTCAAAGGAAATAATATATTTGACCCAAGATGAAATCAAGACTTTAGAAAATTACCAATTCTTACCCACACAATCAGCACTTGAACGTGTCCGGGACGTATTCTTGTTTTCGTGCTTTACTGGGTTGCGTTATTCCGATGTTGCCAAATTGAAGCGTTCCGATATAAAAGACAACTTCATTGATGTTGTCACCAAGAAAACCAATGATGGGTTGCGTATCGAATTGAACAAGCATTCACAAGCGATTCTTGACAAATACAAGGATTGCCAATTTCCGGGAAACTTGGCATTGCCTGTAATTTCCAATGTAAAAATGAATGCCCATTTGAAAATCCTTGGACAAGTTTGTGGAATAGATGAACCGACCCGGATTGTGTATTTTCAAGGCAATACACGACATGAAGAAGTATTGCCTAAGTGGGCATTATTGACAACCCATTGCGGGCGACGCACTTTTGTTGTTACAGCCTTGCAACTTGGCATTCCAAGTGAAGTCATTATGAAATGGACGGGGCATTCTGATTATTCAGCAATGAAGCCATACATTGCCATCGTTGATGAATTAAAGGCAAAGGCAATGTCGCGGTTTGATAATCTATAATGTACACGATTCTTTATTGAATATTCCGTGTACACGGTTTTGTACACGATTTTATGCACGTTTTGTGGTATTGTGTGATATTGCACAATGCCACGTTTACTTTAAAAGTATTGTGTTTCAAAAGGAGTGGTATTCTATGACACGCAACGACAAATAAGTTATTAGTTCCTGTCTCTCCGCAATAAACGCTGAAAATCAGCAAATTGCAAAACAAACACCCAATTTTACACCCAAGAATGTAAAATTGGGTGTTTTTGTATTTTTTAAGATGAAACGCATCTTTGTTCTCAGAAAAAAAGCCTGAATAAAACGAAGCCAACGAAAAGAACAATCAAGTCATGCTCTTTTCGTTGGCTTTTATATCAGTTTAATTGCTTAACTGCAGCAATGTATTAATCCAATATGTGTTCCGGAATCGTTTATTTTCCTCCTATAACTATTTTTTATTATTCATATTATGGGTTTTAAAATTTAAGAATCGGATGCCATTCTTTTACAGTTTTCAAAACGTCTTCTGCTGTTTTACAAGAGTCTTTAGTACGTTTATTTGCCTTTTCGATAAATTCCTCATCATAGATATTGATAAGGTGAATCCCATTAAATTCTGAAACTGGTTTGACAAAAACAACTTGCTCTTGAGCGTTTTGAATTTATAATGGACTGTTACCGCAAAATCTTATTTACACCAGGTATTTCTGGTACAGATATTATTGCATCAATCCACCTTCAATAAAGAAAATGACTTCATTCAATCGTTGTTTGTTGTTTTTTTCGTCTTTAAAAACAGCTGGCATGTTTGCAAACGTAAGACCCTGTTGTCCCTGCTGAACAAGCAAACTTCAGGGTTATTGTTTTTTATGCACTTATGGCAACGGCAGAACAGCTCCGTTGCTTATAAATGAAATTGATATTGTCCTTACATACGGTTCTTCTGGCTTTCATTTATATAGAAAGCCAGAAGGTTGAGAATAAGTGAAGTTAGGGATTCTTTTCTAATACTTTCATAATTAAATCTTTTACTTCCTCTTTGCTTCTAAAAACAGTCGGAAAAGTGTGGAAAACATTGTATTCGTCAATCGCAGCCTTTATCGGTATTTCTGCACCGGGTTGGGTTGCCTGGAAAAATATAGTCACACGGCGTTTGATTTCAGGTTCAAATTCTTTGGTTATAAGTCCTTCAATGCCCCATGCAGCCACATGATCGTAGAGGGGTGCATAGTAGATAAGTCCATCGGCTACGTCTTGCCAACACTTCTCCTTTACATGGCTCGTGGTACCTCCTGCAAGACCGTTGTAAGCCGTTTTTCCGTGAGGTGTGTTTTTCAAATCAATGGCGAACGGACGGCATTGTAACAGTTCAAAGGCTGCGTCCCAATGTCCGTCACCGGTCATCGGGAAATTACTTCCGTCAAACAAGTTGTAATCAAACCAGTTCAATACCACGATTTTGACTTTCTCTTCTCCAAAGATTTTCTTCATCCACCATCCCTGTGTTCCATAAACCTTATTGGTCTTTTTGAGAATCATCGAATAATTGATGGCATGTGGTTGATTGGTTATCACCAAAGCCTTGCGCTTCCCATTCAAGGGTGTCTGGCGGGCATACATTTCCGATATGTGGGTTGCCATTAAACTATCACGGTCGTTCAATTCAGGTGACTTCCAGAAATCCTTGTAGTCCTCTACAGTACGGATTTCATCCCATGAGAACTCGCAATCGGTCAACCCAAGCCTGATTTTTCTTGGAGATGTGCGATTTATTTCATATATACCTTTCAGGAACTTCACACGGTTGTATTTCTCCCAAATCGGATAGAAGGTTTCAGACTTACTATAATAGGCATACAGGCTGTCCATAAAAGCCGCCTCCGTCGGATAAACGCCTTGCAGCAGGCGGTTTACATCATCGTTCATGTTATATGAGCCAACTTCGGTATAGACGTGTCCCACTTGCTCTGCAAAACGAGGGTCGGCCAAGATGTCGTGAATCAAGTCGTATTGTACCGTGTCACGGTGGTCGCGCTCGCCCAGCACGACTATATCCGATTTCTCAAACTGTTTGAATATGTATTCTTTGGGAGACATTCCCTTTTCAGCTGCACATGTACGCAATGTCTCAATAGAGGGTGTTTGTGCCTTTAATGCAATGGCTGTGAAAGCACAAAGAATAATAAGCAGTAAGTTTTTCATATATTGTGATTTGCATTAACTTTTATTTGTCATATTACTCAAGTTTCGGATTTAGATATTAAGAAGTGAATTTGCACAAAAAAAGGCTTTGAGAATTTCTGTATATCACGGAAAATGAGTAAATTAAATGTGTCAAAAAAA
>OGOS01000144.1_pt1 | contig 57426 bp, 42 predicted proteins | sample 1552701 | NCBI WGS metagenome assembly OGOS01 (sample SAMEA2580128, study PRJEB22360) | human gut metagenome | biome: human gut; feature: human-associated habitat; material: faeces | place: Denmark | collected 2008/2010
TAATATACATAGTATTTTTTACAGTTAGCCGCACGGCCCCCGCATCCGATACAGGCTGCTGCGTCCATAGCTTCTTCCGCTTTATCGTTAGCAATTGGAATTGCATTGGCATCAGGAACTCCACCGGTGCTGACAGAAACATAACCTCCGGCCTGCAGAATCTTGTCATAAGCCTTCCGGTCGACGATCAGGTCTTTGATTACCGGGAAAGCACCGCAACGCCAGGGTTCGATCGTTATCGTAGCTCCGTCTTCGAAACGGCGCATGTGCAATTGACAGGTAGTTACGTCATCGTCCGGTCCGTGAGCACGGCCGTCGACGAACAGACTACAAGTACCGCAAATACCTTCACGACAGTCATGATCGAATGCTACCGGTTCTTCGTTTTGTTCTACCAGCTGTTCGTTGAGAATATCGAGCATTTCCAGAAATGAAGTGCCGGTAGAAATATTGTGAACTTTATATGTTTTAAACTCGCCTTTTGATTTAGCGTCTTTTTGCCGCCAGATCTTCACAGTCAGTTCTTTTAATATTTTATCTGCCATAACCAATATTATTTTTGATTTCGGATTTACGATCGGGGTATAAGCCTGAACCGTAAATCACAAATCGTAAATTATTTATTTATAAGAACGTTGAGTAAGTTGGATGTTTTCGAACACTAATTCTTCTTTATGGAGTTCCGGTGCTTTATCTTCACCTTTGTATTCCCATACAGAAACATATTTAAAATGTTCGTCATCCCGTTTGGCTTCACCTTCTGCGGTCATCGATTCTACCCGTAAGTGTCCGCCGCAAGATTCATTCCGATCGAGAGCATCGTGAGCCATCAGGTCGGCGAGTTCTATAAAGTCGGCGACACGGGCTGCTTTTTCCAATTCGTTGTTCATCGCTGTAAATTCACCGGTTATGCGCAGATTTTTATAGAAATCTTTTTTCAATTCGGCGATCAGTTCGATGGCTTTCTTCAAACCGGCAGCTTCACGGGCCATACCGATGTATTCCCACATAATGTGTCCCAGTTCTTTATGGAAATGATCCGGAGATTTCGTTCCTTTGATGTCATACAAACGACGCAGACGGTCGGTGACATGTTTTTCAGCTTCGTCGAATTCCTTGGTATTGGTATTGATTTTCGGAGTCTGGATTTCTTTGGCCAGATAGTCGCCGATGGTATACGGCAGAATGAAATAACCGTCAGCCAGTCCCTGCATCAAGGCAGAGGCCCCTAAACGGTTTGCTCCGTGATCAGAGAAGTTACATTCGCCGATAGCGTACAATCCGGGAATCGTAGTCATCAAGTTGTAATCTACCCAAAGTCCGCCCATAGAATAGTGGATAGCCGGATAGATCATCATCGGATTATAATATTTTACGCCATTGATTTCTTTAGCCAATTCACCTGGATTTACGTCGGTGATTTCTTCGTACATATCGAACAAGTTACCATAGCGCTGACGAACTACGTCAAGACCCAGACGTTCGATACTTTCAGAGAAGTCGAGGAATACAGCCAAGCCTGTGTTATTTACACCAAAGCCGTGGTCACAACGTTCTTTAGCTGCACGTGAAGCAACGTCACGCGGAACCAAGTTACCGAATGCCGGATAACGGCGTTCCAGATAGTAGTCACGGTCTTCTTCAGGAATATCGCTTCCCTTCTTCGTTCCAGCCTGCAATGCTTTTGCATCTTCCAGTTTCTTCGGAACCCAGATACGACCATCGTTACGCAATGACTCAGACATCAAAGTCAGCTTAGACTGCTTGTCGCCGTGTACAGGGATACAAGTCGGGTGAATCTGTACGTAAGCTGGGTTAGCAAACCAAGCACCCTTGCGGTAGCAAGCCATTGCAGCAGTACAGTTACAAGCCATTGCATTGGTTGACAAGAAGTAAGCGTTACCGTAACCACCGGTAGCAATTACTACTGCGTGAGCAGCGAAGCGTTCCAACTTACCAGTTACCAAGTTCTTGGCAATGATACCGCGAGCACGACCGTCAACCAATACCACGTCTTCCATTTCATAACGAGTATACAGTTTTACGGTTCCAGCACCTACCTGACGGCTCAATGCAGAGTATGCACCCAGCAACAACTGCTGACCAGTCTGACCTTTAGCGTAGAATGTACGAGATACCTGTGCACCACCGAATGAACGGTTAGCCAATGTACCACCGTATTCGCGAGCAAAAGGAACACCCTGTGCCACGCACTGGTCGATGATGTTATTTGATACTTCAGCCAGACGGTAAACGTTTGCTTCACGAGCACGGTAGTCACCCCCTTTTACTGTATCGTAAAACAAGCGGTAAACAGAGTCACCGTCGTTCTGATAGTTCTTAGCTGCATTGATACCTCCCTGTGCAGCGATAGAGTGTGCACGACGAGGAGAGTCTTGAATACAGAAGTTGAATACGCGGAATCCCATTTCACCTAAAGAGGCAGCAGCAGATGCACCTGCCAAACCGGTACCTACCACGATGATGTCCAGACGACGTTTGTTTGCCGGGTTCACCAGTTTCTGATGAGCTTTATAGTTGGTCCATTTCTCAGCTATCGGGCCTTCAGGAATTTTAGAATCAATTATTTTAGTCATAATGTTTTTTCAGTTTAAATCAGTTACACTTAAATTAGCAAGCACCGCAACCCATCATATTCTTCAAGAAGAACACAACAGCTACTACCATAAAACCAAGAACGATGATAGTAGAATAGATGTTAGAGATGCATTTCCAACGGTTAATCCAAATCATGTTGTTCCATCCCAAAGTCTGCATTGCACTCCAGAAACCGTGAGTCAAGTGGAACCACAAAGCAATCAACCAAATGATATACAACACGAAGAACAACGGATTAGAGAAAGTCTGCATAATATAGCCATAACCGTCGGCTGCATGAAGACCACCCAACATAGGGTTACCGATGATTTCAGCGAACTGCATTTTGTACCAGAAGTTCATAAAGTGAAGAGCCAAGCCCAGGATTACGATGATACCCAATACCAACATGTTCTGAGAAGCCCATTCTACATTCTTCGGACGAGCATTTACAGCATAACGTTCGTTACCGCGAGCTGCACGATTCTGCATTGTCAACCAGAAAGCGTAGATAATGTGAATTACAAACAAGGCAGCCAATCCCACAGTTGCTACCAGCGCATACCAGTTAGCACCCAGGAACTCACAAACCATGTTGTAAGCTTCGCCCGAGAACAAAGCAACACAGTTCATCGCCATGTGAAATGTCAGAAACAGGACAAGGGCGATACCAGTTACACTCATCACCACTTTCCTTCCAATAGATGAATTACTTAACCACATAAATGATTGAATTTAAATTATTTAATTGTTAGAACTAAAATTTCTTACTACATACATTAAAATACGATACAAAATTAGAAGTTTTCCCTATATAATACAAGGGATTACGGAAATAATTCTTTAATCTGTCCAGTGATTTAAGCAACAAAAATAATGAATGTGCTTCAGCAAGGAGAAAATAAGACTAAAGAAGTTATTGAACGTTTTACCGTCGCTGTTGTTCAATAACCATTTCATTATGAACAATTCAGGACAGGTTCCACCTTTACTATCCATAGCTTTTCTGAAAACCGGTAGAGGAAGCTTCTTTCAAGGCAAAGCAACATATTCAGGATATCCCTTATCTTAATAGCATAAAAAGAGCCGTTTTAGCTTTTTACTACATTGCTAAAACGGCCCCTTCTTACTTATAATCTAATAAATACTCTAAGCAGTTATTTACGTTCCGGGAAATTCATCCCCGGCTTCTCTAATAGTTCTACAGCCTTAAGCATACTATTGTTCATGAGATTTATTACCTGAAAATACTCACTCATATCCCATAAATCACGAGCAATCAGAGCTTTCATTTGAGCTTTTATGAGTGGAAGTGCAATTTGATATTGTTTCTCATCATATTTTGCTCCTAATGTTTCACCTAACTTTCTCAGTTCTTCAAGCATGGCAGATGTCACTTCAAAATTCTTATTAAAATGTCGGAAGTCCTTATACTCTTTCAGCCATTCTTCACGATATGCATCTACCAGCTTCAAGTTCATCTGTACAATAGCTCCTTTATCGCGCAAGGCAAGATAATAATCAGTATACATGGTTGTATCTACAGGCACAAAATAATCTGGCATGATACCTCCTCCACCATAGACAGTACGTCCCAGCTTCAATGTCTTGTATTTCAAAGAATCCGGAAAATGGATACTGTCTGCACTCAACATTTCCCCACGATTGTAACGATCTATCAAATCTTTATTGTACTGTTCAATACTCTCGTAAGGCTTCTGAATACAACGACCGGAAGGCGTATAATAACGAGCAACAGTCAGACGAATCATAGAACCGTCAGGTAAATCAATCGGACGCTGTACCAGTCCTTTTCCAAAAGTACGTCTGCCTACAACTATAGCACGGTCCCAGTCTTGCAATGCTCCTGTTACAATCTCACTTGCCGACGCAGAAAACTCATCAACCAACACAACCAAACGTCCATTTAAGAAATCACCATTTCCCTCAGCATCAAACTCAGCACGAGGATTACGACGTCCTTCTGTATAAACGATAAGTTCTTTCTTACCTAAGAACTGATTAGCCAATTCAATCGCTGCATTCAGATATCCTCCACCATTTCCTTGCAAATCGAGAATAAGGTCGCGCATACCTTCCTTCTGCAAACGATGAAGAGCATCAGTAAATTCCTTTCCAGTAGTTGCGGCAAAACGATTTACACGAATATAGCCGATTTTTTTATCAACCATATACGAAGCATCAAGACTATATACAGGAATCTTATCGCGTTTGATAGTAAAAGGAAGTAGCTCTTTTACTCCTCGACGCATAACTTTTACGGTTACCTCTGTACCTCGTTTACCTCGCAGACGACGCATCACATCTTCCGTACTCATTTTTACACCGGCAATCACCGTATCATTTACCACAATAATACGATCGCCCGCCAAAATTCCAACTTTCTCCGACGGGCCTCCGGAAACAGGCTGGATAACAAATAGCGTATCAGTAGCCATATTAAACTGAATTCCTATGCCGTCAAAGTTCCCTTGCAATGGCTCATTCAACGCTTTTACCTCTTCCGGATCAGAATAAGTAGAATGAGGGTCCAGTTGCTCCAGCATCTTTACAATAGCCGACTCTACCAGCTTATTTTCATCTACCTGATCGACATATAAGTTTGATATAGCAAACTCCGCCAACTGCAACTTGCGTGAAGGAGAGTTGAGCATCTTATTCTGTGCTACTACAGAACAGAAAAAGAAGAAGTTGCACAACAAAATCAAATAAAGTCGCTGTTTCATAGTTTTCATCATAAATTAATATCCAGTCCTTCTGGCAAAAACGGTGTTACATCTTTGCCATATTGCAATAATTCACGTACAATAGTGGAACTGATGGCTGTCAGTTCCGGCTCTGTGAAAAGCAAAATCGTTTCAATGCCGGCAAGCTTTCTATTTATGTCGGCAATGGTTTCTTCATATTCAAAATCACGAACAGTACGGATTCCTCTGATAATGAACTTAGCGTTCCTCTGTTGCGCAAAATCGACAGTCAGATTATCATACGCTTCTACTCGTATGCGAGATTCGTTTGCGTAGAGTCTTTTTATCATCTCCACACGTTTTTCGATAGGAAACCAGGTTTTCTTATTATCATTGACACCAATTCCGATAATAATCTCGTCCATAAAGGTTAATGCACGTTTTACCACCGAAAAATGCCCAATTGTAAAGGGATCAAATGTCCCTGGAAATATCGCTCTTTTCATTTAAGCCAATAGTCACAAATCAAGAGATACTTGATCTATCAACTCAACAAGTCCTCTTCTATTACCAAATTATTAATAATAAAGTTCTGTCGCTCCATGGTATTCTTACCCATGTAAAACTCCAGCAACTCTTTAACAGCATCCGTTTTACGTAAAGAAACCTGTTCTAAACGCATGTCCTTTCCAATAAAATTCCGGAACTCATCAGGCGAAATTTCTCCTAATCCTTTAAATCGGGTAATCTCCGGATTGGGACTCAACTTTTCTATTGCTGCAATTCGTTCCTCATCTGTATAGCAGTAAATAGTTTCGTATACACCTTTTTTACGGTTACGAACACGGAAAAGCGGCGTCTGCAAGATGTAAACGTGTCCTTTCTTTATTAAATCGGGAAAGAACTGAAGGAAAAAAGTTATCATCAGCAAGCGTATATGCATACCATCCACATCGGCATCAGTTGCTACGATGACTTTATTATACCGCAATCCGTCCAAGCCATCCTCGATATTCAGCGCAGCTTGCAACAGATTGAATTCTTCATTCTCGTAAACGACTTTTTTAGTTAATCCAAATGAATTCAAAGGTTTACCACGCAAGCTGAATACAGCCTGAGTATTAACATCACGGCTCTTGGTTATAGAACCACTTGCAGAATCTCCCTCCGTGATAAAGATAGAACTTTCCAGACGGGGATCATTTTCTTCATCTTTCTTAGCCCCCTTCAAGTCATTCAAGTGAATACGGCAGTCACGCAACTTACGGTTATGCAGATTTGCTTTCTTGGCACGTTCACGCGCAATCTTAGTAACCCCCGCGATAGCCTTACGTTCTTTTTCCGATTCCTGAATCTTCTGAAGCAACACATCTGCTACATCGGAATGTTTATGCAGGTAATTATCTACATTCTCCTTTATAAAGTCACCGATAAACTTATTGACACTGATTCCTGAAAGTGGATAAGGATTACCATCTGAATCTTTTTCAGGAGCCATCGTCAAAGAGCCCAACTTAATCTTTGTCTGACTTTCGAAGGTCGGCTCTATTACATTAATGGCAATAGCAGCTACCAGCCCGTTGCGAATATCCTGAAATTCCATATTCTTACCATAGAATTCCTTGATAGTACGTGCAATATGCTCCTTGAAAGCACTTTGGTGCGTACCTCCCTGAGTGGTATGCTGTCCGTTGACAAACGAATAATATTCCTCCCCATACTGAGGACTATGAGTAAAGGCTATTTCTATATCTTCATCTTTCAGATGAACAATAGGATACAAGCCTTGAGAAGTCATATTGTCATTCAGCAAATCCTCCAGACCGTTACGGCTTACAATGCGGTGACCGTTATAATATATCGATAGCCCTGTATTTAAATATGTATAGTTACGCAGCATCGTTTCGATATATTCAGGACGGAAGTGGTAGTTTAGAAACAAGGTATTATCGGGCTCAAAGAAAATATAAGTACCATTTTCTTCCTCTGTAGATTGAGTAGTATCACTTATCAGTTCTCCTTTTGCAAAAACAGCTTCACGCATCTGCCCGTCGCGTACACTTCGCGCTATAAAGTGAGAACTCAACGCATTGACAGCCTTTGCTCCGACACCATTCAACCCGACACTTTTCTTAAATGCCTTTGTATCATATTTTCCACCCGTATTCAGCATAGATACGGCATCAACTAGACTTCCTAACGGAATACCACGCCCATAATCGCGTACAGAAACACGCAAATTATCTTCCATCTGTATTTCAATGCGTTTTCCTGCTCCCATTTTAAACTCGTCAATACAGTTATCTACGACTTCTTTCAGCAATACATAGATACCATCTTCCGCCTGAGAGCCATCGCCTAAACGCCCGATATACATACCAGGACGCGTACGAACATGCTCCATATCGCTCAGATGACGAATATTCTCCTCTGTATACGAAACGGGATTCGCTATTTGTTCATTGTATTCTTCTTCCATAAACAACACTCAAACGATATACTAATTTTCTTCTTTCTTTCCTGCTACTAACATCTTCTTATATGCACGGCGGCGTTTGTGCTGAACAGCTTCGAAAGCTCCCCACTGTGCCTGTACTTTCTTGTTTATTTCCAGTTCCGGATTACTTTCTCCATATTTGAATCCCATCTGTTGATAAACTGGAACTAAATCATAAAACAACAATGCATTTACTCCTTTGCTTTGATATTCGGGCTTCACACCTACCAGCAATAAATCAAGGACTTTTGGCTTTTTAATAAACAAGGCTTTAAGTAAATGGAACCAGCCAAAAGGAAGCATCTTACCTTTTGCCTTTTGCAGTGCTTCCGACAAAGAAGGCATAGAAATACCCACAGCTACCAGGTTTTCATTTTCATCTTCTACAAGCGAAATCATTCGCAAATCTATCAATGGTAAATACATCTTGATATATTGATTGATTTGTCCCTGAGTCATTTGTGAATAGCCGTACAAAGGTGCATAGGCTTCATTTATCAAATCAAAAATCCTCTGTCCGTAGTTTTTGCTCTTTATTTCACTACGTTTCAATTTTTTGATTTTCAGCTTATATTTTTCCAGAATAATTTCGGAAATACGGATAAATTTCTCTGGCAACTTATCGGGAACAGTCAACTTAAACTCTACCCAGTCGGCTTCCTTTTCAAAGCCTAAACGCTCCATATGCTGTTGATAATAAGGGTAATTATAAATAGTCGACATGGTTCCTAGCTGATCGAACCCTTCAACCAGCATACCTTCTGCATCCATATCGGTAAAGCCTAGCGGTCCGACAATAGCTTCCATTCCTCGTTCTTTCCCCCATTCTTCTACTGCTCCAAGCAATGCTTCAGAAATTTCCGGCTTGTCTAAAAAGTCAATCCATCCAAAACGGACTTCCTTTTTTTTCCATGTCTCGTTCGCACGGTGGTTAATAATGGCAGCTACACGTCCTACCACTTTTTTCCCTTCATAAGCAAGAAAATAATCAGCCTCACAAAATTCAAATGCTGCATTCTTTTTCGGTCTGAATGTATTCAACATATCATCGTACAAATCAGGTACGGAATAAGGATTGTCTTTGTATAATTCGTAATTGAAGCGAATAAATGTCTGCAACTCTTTTTTAGAGCTTACTTTCTTAATGATAATGGCCATCTGTTCGTTATAGTATGAAATTTCAGGTTGTAAAGATACAATTTTTTATTCGAAGAGTAATTCTCTTATCCCGAAATTCGAGTATTGGCTCCTTCGTTTTTCCCATTTATCTATCATATAATACTTACAAACCATCATAAATGACATAAGGAACATTAACATCCTCAAATATCAGTAAAACATTGTGGAGATATTTCCCAAAATTGAGTAAAAAGTCCCCAATAAACATAAAAGCCACAGAGAGAGTCGCTTTCAATCATGTCTATAAATCAATAAGTTACATTTTTTTATCGTAAGAATAAATAAAATTGGTTCAATTATTGTTACACGACATAAAAATTAGGAAACATGAAAACTAGAGAAAAAGTAAAACTATTTTTTTTATTTATTTTTTATTGTGTAATAACACAACAAGTCTTTGCTCAGAAACGAACAATCTCTGGAACAGTAACTTCAGCAGATGAAAAAGAAGCATTGATAGGTGTTTCTATCACAATAAAAGGAAATGAAGCTATCGGTACAATAACCGACCCGGAAGGGAAGTATAGCTTGCAGGTTGAACCAGACCAGACACTGATTGTTTCATACATCGGAATGAAAACAGCAGAGATTCGTGTTCCACGCAAGAATTCAGTACTGAATATTGTATTGGAACCAGAGTCAATGAATCTGGACGAAGTTGTCGTAACAGGTTATGGTAACTTCACAAAATCTTCTTTTACCGGTTCGGCTAACACACTAAAAGCCGATATGTTAAAAGACATCCCTGTCATGAGTGTGGAGCAGAAACTGCAAGGTATGACAACAGGTGTCAATATTACCAGCAGTTCTGGCCAGCCGGGAGCCAACCAGAATATCCGTATCCGAGGTATGGGATCTTTTAATGCCTCTCAAGAGCCGCTGTTCGTTATAGACGGAGTACCTGTTACTTCTGGAAGCCTTAGTGCAGGCGGTTCGGATGCGGCATATATGAATAACTCGAAAACCAACATCATGAGTACGCTGAACCCTGCTGATATCGAGAATATTACAGTAATAAAAGATGCAGCAGCAGCTTCACTTTACGGTTCGAGAGCAGCAAATGGAGTCATTCTTATCACGACTAAAAAAGGTAGTGCCGGAAGAGCTCAGGTAACCTTGAATATTTCAGGTGGTTTCTCAAATGCTGCAGTCGATTTCCGTCCGACTCTGAATGGTGACCAACGTAGAGAGTTATTATATGAAGGACTGGTAAATTATGCCATCGACCAGAACATGGAATCACCAACAGCATATGCTGATCAGGAAATCGGCCAATATGCATACGTACCATCTATGGGGTATACCGACTGGCGGAAAGAATTGTTACGAACAGCTACTCAGCAGGATTATGAAGCATCTGTGTCAGGCGGAAACGAACGTTCCACTTATTATGCTTCACTGGGATACAACAAGCAAGAGGGTTTGGCTAAAAACTCAAGTCTTGACCGATATTCTGCTCGCTTGAATCTTACTCAGAAAGTAGGGAAATATGGAGAAGTAGGAGCCAACATGATGTTCACACAGATGAATCAGGAAATGAACGAGGAACGAGGATCTGCCATCAATCCGTTCCTTTGTGTAGCCATGACCATGAATCCTTCAATGACAGTACGTGATGAAGAAGGAAACTATATCGGTGCATATGAAGGTAGTACCCTCAATCCATTACGCGATATCATGACCGACTACAACCGCGTACGTATGACACGTATGTTTTCTACCGGCTACGCAAGTATTGAGCCGTTAAAAGGTCTGAAGTTGAAAGAAACGATAAGCTACGACTATACAACCCAAAAAGATTCCAGATACTATAATCCGCTTAGTTCGGCAGGTCCAAAAAGTGGTAGTGACGCCCAGACTGCAAAAGGGTTTATCGAATATGGAAAATTTATCTCTTCTACTTCTTTAAACTACGTACGTACGTTTGCATACAAACATCATCTGGATGTACTGGCCGCTTATGAAATAGAAAGTTATCAGACCGACAAAGCCTCAGGAATGAAGTCTAAACTTCCTTCAGACATCTTGACAGAACCCGATAATGCAGCTGTCTTGAACAGTTTTATTTCATCTACTCAAGATTACCGCATGATTTCGTATCTGTCACGTCTTAACTATGATTATGACGACCGTTATTATCTGGCAGGAAGTTTCCGCCGAGATGGTAGTTCACGACTTTCTCCAAGCAACCGATGGGGAAATTTCTGGTCTGTTTCAGGTATGTGGAATATCAGTAATGAAGCATTCATGAAACCGGTAAAAAAGGTCTTGAACGATCTGAAAATACGTGCGTCTTATGGTGTAAACGGAAACCAGCCAGGATCTCTTTACGGATATATGGGACTGTATAGTTACGGACAGAACTATATGGGAGCATCCGGTTCGTATGAATCATCTCAACCTAATACCAATTTAGGATGGGAAAAGAACTACAACCTGAATATCGGACTTGACCTCGCTTTCATAAACCGTATTTTCGTAAGCCTGGAATATTATAATCGCGATACGAAAGATTTGCTTTACAATCTTCCTATCAGTGCTACAACCGGATTTACCAGTTATCTGGCCAACGTCGGACAGCTTAATAATAAAGGTGTAGAATTTGAATTACGTACATTGAATTTCGCTTCCAACGATTTCAACTGGACAACAGTTTTCAATCTGACACACAATAAAAACAAAATCGTTTCATTAAACGGTCAGCTTGATCAGACTATTGAAGGTACATGGTTTATCCACAAAGTGGGCTTGCCATATCACACATTCTATGTAAAAGAATTTGCCGGAGTAAATACCCAGAATGGGAAAGCAGAATATTATAAAAATAAGGTTAATGAAGACGGTACAATCGACCGTAGTCTGACAACCGATCCGAATGAGGCAGAAAGCATACCATTCAAATCGGTTAACCCTAAAGTATCTGGTGGTTTGACAAATATTTTAAATTATAAATGGCTGGATTTGAGTTTCACTCTTACATATTCACTGGGAGGTTACTCATACGATAAACTGGGAACCAGCATCGAGAACGGAACAGAATCTATTTATACATCCAGATATAATCTGCCTGTATATGCTTTAGAACGCTGGCAGCAACCGGGCGACCAGACAGATGTCCCGTGTTTCGTATTTGGAGAGAAAGCAACTGTTACCAATTCATCACGCTACATCCACAGTACAGACCATTTAAGACTGAAAAATCTTACTCTCGGATTTACATTACCCGACCAGTGGACAAGCAAGGCATTGATCAACAAAGCACGTGTCTACTTCTCTGGAAGCAATTTGCTGACATGGGTCAAATGGAAACAATACGATCCAGAAACTCCTGTTAACGGCGAAGTATATTGTGAAGCTCCACCTATGCGTACATTCAGTTTTGGCGTACAATTAACATTCTAAATTCATTAACGATCATATCATATGAAGAAAATATATATTTATTTACTGGCGGCTACTTCTATTATGGGGGTATCTTGTTCCGAAGACTGGCTAAATCTGAATCCTTCTACATCCGTTACTACCGATCAGGCCCTTTCAACTTTGGAGGATATAAAGGTAGCGTTAAACGGAGTTTATCGCGAAACATCACAGCACAGTTATTACGGAGATAATTACTGGTACTACGGAGACTGCCGCGCCATGGATGTACAAGCCAGAGAAAACAAAGCATCAGGCAAGCGTGTTACTCCTTATTATACATATAATGTACTGGCAACTGACAACCTGAATATAACTCTTCCTTGGAATCGTCCTTATCTGGTAATCAGACAGGCAAATAACATTATCCAAAAGATAGAACAGGGAGCAGTACAAAGCAGTGATACCAAAGAACTGGACCGTATAAAAGCGGAAGCCTTGGTGTTGCGAGGACTGGCCTTGTTCAATCTGACCAGACTTTTCGGAATGCCTTATATAAATGACAATGGTGCTTCTCTGGGAGTTCCCATCGAATTGAAACCGGAAGAACCATCCCACCAACCAAAACGGAATACTGTAGCAGAATGTTATGAACAAGTTGTCAACGACATAACAACAGCACGCTCTAGCCTAAGTACAGAAAGAACGGATGGTTATATCAATTACTGGGCAGCACAAGCATTGCTTTCAAGGGTCTATCTTGATATGGGGAAAAATAAAGAAGCTTACGAAGCTGCAGCCGATGTCATCAATAATAGTAAAGGATTGTATCAGCTTTATACACGTGACGAATATCCTACCATATGGGGAAAAGACTTTCAGGCAGAAGCTCTGTTTGAATTATACATAAGTACAACCGAACCTTCAGAATGGGGAGGTGGTACCGGTGGTGAAGGAGCTCCAATGGTTTATGCAAATGAAGAAAAGGGAGTAGACTGGAACAATCTTATCCTTACAGAAGAATTTCTGAATTTGCTTGAAGAAGATCCTAATGACGTACGTCATTGCATTACCCAGCTATCGCTTATCGAGAACAATGAAGGTCTTCCCAAAGCAGCCCGTACCCGTAAGGTATTTCTCAGTAAATTCCCAGGAAAGAGCGGTGATCCGAAAGACAATAATATCAGTATTATCCGCTTATCGGAAGTTTATCTGAATGCTGCTGAAGCCGGTGTAAAATTAGGAGGAGAATATTTGGAACCTGCAAGAGGTTTACTGAATCAGATTGTCAGCCGTGCCAATCCGGAAAAGTCTGTCAGCGCAGAAGAATTTACTATTGAACGTGTCTTGAAAGAATGCCGGAAAGAATTGGTAGGCGAAGGACAAATTTTCTTCGACTATCTGCGAAACAAACAATCGATCGTTCGTAAAGGAGGATGGCACTTGAGTACACTGAATACATTAAATGCTGAAACAATCCAACCTAATGATCCGCGTATCGCTCTTCCTATTCCACAGTCGGAAATAGATGCTAACCCCAACATCGTACAGAATCCACAATAAGCTCCATTTGTGATTTCTAATAAAATCTCCGCTTCAGAATAACTAACCAAGTTTTTTATTCTGAAGCGGATTTTTTTTACTTATTATCCGAAATAAAAATGATTAAGGAGAAGAAAATTATCTATTTTTTCTAGTTCAGCCAAAGTTACAATACTTTTTCTAACACCAAAAAGAAATATAAAATCGTATTATACAATACAAATAAACAGAAATAAACAATACGGCATTTCAAAAAGAAGCAAAATAAGCACCATTTAAAGAAAACATATCAAAACAAAGAGCTTCATTACTGGCAAAAAAAGATTCAAGCTGAATACTTCCCCGATTTTTTTAATTCTCAAGAGGCCCCTTCCACCAATTTTCCGGTAGAGAAAGAATCATACCGATAACTTCCGCATAATTTTTTTGTCCGGAGGGAATTTGATTACTTTTTAAATACCAGTTGTAAACTACATTCTGAAACTTTCCTAATAATTTATTATAACGGACATCCCAATATGCTTGCTTATCATACAACTGTTGTATCACTTCCGGACGTAGCATACTTAACCACTTCGAATATTCACTATCGCCAAGCAAACTACGAACATTTACCGCTACATAGGGTAACAATCCGAAATAGCCGCTATAACGTATATTGCAATCGTCAGCATGAATACATACTTGATAAGCCCAGAAATTAGCTTCAGCCTCACTGCTAACTCCAAGCAAGTGGGCAAGTTCGTGTGCGTAAGTAAACGGAAGCTGTACAGGTAGTAGCTCATGATTCACATGTGATTCATCGAAAAATGGTCCCATATATCCCAATACTCCAACTCCCGAATATAAGGCGTTGCAGAAGGATTGTTTCGGATGCTGAAAACTTTCCGGACGAGTCAGTCCATATTTATCGGGAACCTCTGCATAAACTGGCTTGATTTTTTGTTCTATATCTGGCTGTGAAACATTCAAGTCTTTTTTATATATACTGTTTAGACTATCTGTATAAACAGCAAGAAACTGCTTGAAACGTTGCTCATCATAAGAACAAGGAGTGACTTCTGCCCGCTCAAAGAAACTGTCGCGGAAATAATTCATCCCCCATCCCCAATAAAACCATACATATATCCAAAGCAAAACTTCCAGTTCTCTCCCTACGATCGATTTCCAAGTCTGTCTTCTACGCCTGGCTATAATCGGATACAGTAATAGCGCTACAACTGTCGCAACGACCAGAGCTTCACAAAGAGAAAACGAAACTAGAGAAGCCAACCGCGACAAACAGCCGGAAACAGCAGGATAAATACAGCAGGCATAAAATTCACCTGCACCAGATATAAACCGAAACATACACACACCAGCCAAAAGTAAAGCCAGTATTATCCAACGAATATGTTTCCACCGAGGTTTTTTCATCAGAACAAAGTTATCATTTTCTGAATTAATTCTTTACTTTTGTCCGGTAAAGATTATTAATACTTCAAACATATTCTACATGGTTCTGAATTATATTTGGATTGCTTTTTTCCTAACCGCATTTATTGTAGCTGTAGTACGTCTTATATTTTTAGGAGATACGGAAGTCTTTCCTGCTATCATTAATTCAACATTCGATTCTTCCAAAACAGCATTCGAGATTTCACTGGGACTAACCGGAGTACTATCCCTCTGGATGGGTATCATGCGTATCGGAGAGCAAGGTGGTGTTATCGGAGTTTTCTCTCGTTTACTGAGCCCACTCTTTACTAAATTATTCCCGGAAATACCCAAAGGACATCCTGTTACAGGAAGTATTTTTATGAATCTTGCCGCCAATATGCTAGGTTTGGACAATGCTGCAACCCCTTTAGGTCTGAAAGCAATGGAGGGATTACAAGAACTGAATCCGAAAAAAGATACGGCAAGTAATCCGATGATCATGTTTCTGGTACTGAATACCTCAGGATTGACCTTGATTCCTATCAGCATTATGGTCTATCGTGCCCAACTGGGAGCTGCTCAGCCTACAGACGTTTTTGTCCCTATCCTGCTGGCGACCTTTTTTTCTACACTTGCCGGTATTATTGCAGTAAGCTTATACCAGCGCATCAACTTGCTGAACCGGACTATTCTGTTATTCCTAGGTGGTACAAGCCTAGTTATTGCAGGTATTATTTATTTCTTCAGCATGCTGTCACGTCAGCAAATCGATATCTATTCTACAACTACAGCCAATGTATTCTTGTTTGTCATTATCATCGGTTTCATAGTTGCCGGCATGAGAAAGAAAATTAATGTATACGACGCTTTTGTAGAAGGAGCCAAAGAAGGGTTTACTACTGCCGTACGCATCATCCCTTATCTGGTAGCCATTTTAGTAGCTATCGGAGTCTTCCGTGCTTCCGGATGCATGGACTATTTGATAGAAGGTATAGCCAATTTGGTGAACTTATGTGGTATCAATAGTGATTTTGTAGGGGCACTTCCTACAGCACTGATGAAACCATTAAGTGGTAGTGGAGCTCGCGGGCTAATGGTAGATGCCATGAACACATACGGAGCCGACTCTTTTGTAGGACGGTTATCCTGCATCTTTCAGGGATCTACCGATACTACGTTCTATATTCTCGCCGTTTATTTCGGAAGTGTGGGAGTTGTCCGTACACGCCATGCCGTACCATGCGGATTACTCGCCGATCTGGCTGGCATCATAGCCGCAATTCTTATTTGCTATTTATTCTTTAACTGATATACGATATGATTACTTATCAAACTGAAGGGGTAGAAATGCCCGCTATCAAAAAGCGCGAAACCACAGCGTGGATAAAAGCTGTTGCAGAAACTTACGGAAAAAAAGTAGGTGAAATAGCTTACATTTTCTGTTCTGATGAAAAGATTCTGGAAGTAAACCGTCAGTATCTTCAGCACGATTACTACACTGACATCATTACGTTCGACTATTGTGAAGGGAACCGGATTGCAGGCGATTTATTTATTAGCCTTGATACAGTCCGTACCAATGCAGAGCAATTTGGAGCAACTTACGAAACAGAGTTGCACCGCGTCATTATTCACGGTATTCTGCATCTGTGTGGAATAAACGATAAAGGTCCGGGAGAGCGTGAAATCATGGAAGCTGCCGAAAATAAGGCACTCGATTTGCTGAAAGATTTTCAATAATTCCATTCGGAATCTATTCAAGACCTATTACCTAAGCACATTCCTAATTCGGGTAGGATTGCTGAAAATTTCCGCTGTTGTTTTTCCTGATTCATGCCGATGTTTTTTAAAAATGTCAGCATGAATCAGGAAAAACAACAGCGGATTTTATTTCATACTTTTCTGTTCTTTACTTCCTCCTCTCCTTTCCTCTTTACTATAACTCTTTTTACGAACTTGAATCAAAGCTAAGCCACTAATTTTTCGTATTTTTGCAACAGATATAAAAACAAAAGATTAATGGACTTTAAGTATGACGTTATTGTTATAGGAGCCGGACATGCCGGCTGCGAAGCCGCTGCGGCAGCAGCTAACCTTGGTTCGAAAACCTGTCTGATCACAATGGATATGAATAAGATTGGACAGATGAGCTGTAACCCTGCCGTGGGAGGAATCGCCAAAGGTCAGATTGTTCGGGAAATCGACGCACTCGGCGGATATATGGGATTGGTAACAGATCGCACAGCAATTCAGTTCCGCATGCTGAATCGTTCCAAAGGTCCTGCCATGTGGAGTCCACGTGCACAGTGCGACCGAGGTAAGTTCATCTGGGCATGGCGCGAAATTCTGGAGAACATTCCCAACCTCCATATTTGGCAAGATACAGTAGAGGAATTATTAGTAGAAAATGGTGAAGTAACTGGATTGATTACATGCTGGGGAGTAACTTTCCATGCCAAATGTATTATTCTTACAACCGGCACTTTCTTAAACGGCTTAATGCATATCGGACACAAGATGCTTGCCGGAGGACGTTGTGCAGAACCAGCATCCTATCACCTGACAGAATCCATTACACGCCATGGCATCATTGCCGGGCGAATGAAAACAGGTACTCCGGTTCGTATTGACGCACGAAGTGTAGACTTCAGCCTGATGGAAACACAGGATGGAGAAAATGATTTTCACCGTTTCTCTTTCATCAGCGAGCCCAGACAGCTCAAGCAGCTTCAATGCTGGACATGCTATACAAACGAGGAAGTACACGAAGTATTGCGTAGCGGATTGGCCGACTCTCCCCTTTTTAACGGACAAATCCAGAGCATAGGACCTCGCTATTGCCCAAGTATCGAAACAAAGATTGTGACTTTCCCTGACAAGCCACAGCATCAGTTGTTCCTCGAACCGGAAGGAGAAACCACACAAGAACTTTATCTAAACGGATTCTCCTCTTCACTTCCAATGGATATACAGTTCGCTGCGTTGAAGAAGATTCCTTGTTTCAGAAACATCGTTGCTTATCGCCCGGGATATGCTATCGAATACGACTATTTCGATCCGACACAGCTTAAGCATACATTAGAATCGAAAGTTGTAAAGAACCTGTTCTTTGCCGGACAAGTAAACGGAACAACCGGATACGAAGAAGCCGGAGGACAAGGTATCATTGCTGGTATCAATGCACACATTAATTGTCATGGAGGTGAACCATTCGTACTTGGACGCGACGAAGCATACATCGGAGTATTGATTGACGACCTGGTAACAAAAGGTGTAGACGAACCTTACAGAATGTTTACCTCACGTGCAGAATATAGAATTCTGCTCCGTCAAGACGATGCCGACATGCGTCTGACAGAACGCTCATATAAACTAGGTCTGGCAAGTAAAGAACGCTACGACAGACTTTGCCAGAAGCAAGAAGAAATACAACGGTTGGTTGAGTTTGCAAAAACCTACTCCATCAAGGCAGATAAGATAAACGACGCTTTAGAGGGACTTGGAACAGCCCGGCTTACTCATGGCTGCAAACTGATAGAGTTGCTTAGTCGTCCGCAAATCACAATCGAGAATATTGCCCCGCATGTGCCATCTTTCCAAGCTGCACTCGACAAGGTAACCGACCGGAAAGAAGAAACAATTGAGGCAGCAGAAGTGTTAATCAAATACCAAGGCTATATTGATCGTGAACGAATGATAGCAGACAAGATACATCGCTTGGAAGCCATCCGTATCAAAGGAAAGTTTGACTATGCCAACTTGAGCTCTCTGTCAACAGAAGCCCGTCAGAAGCTCATAAAAATAGATCCGGAAACACTGGCGCAAGCAAGCCGTATACCAGGTATTTCTCCAAGCGACATCAATGTGCTTCTCGTGTTACTGGGACGCTAAAGCAAGCATGTTTCACGTGAAACAACAAGTTTAAGAAATAAACATAAATTACTGGATATGAATAAAGAAACATTAAAGAAAAACCTCCGTGAGATACCAGATTTCCCTATTCCGGGAATATTGTTCTACGACGTCACTACGTTGTTTAAAAATGCCGAGTGCCTCCAAGGGATGATTGACGAACTATACGAAATGTATAAGGATAAAGGCATCACAAAGGTAGTCGGTATCGAATCTAGAGGCTTCATTTTGGGAGGTGCTTTAGCTGCCAGATTAGGAGCCGGATTCATCATGGCAAGAAAGCCAGGAAAACTTCCTGCAGAAGTGGTAGAAGAAACTTATGCAAAAGAATATGGAACTGACACCATACAGATACATAAAGATGCCATTAATGAAAATGACATCGTCTTGTTGCACGATGATTTGCTGGCAACCGGAGGAACCATGGCTGCGACCTATCGCTTAGTAAAAAGATGCGGTGCTAAACAGGCATTTGTAAATTTTGTAATCGAGCTGAAAGGATTAAACGGTAGAAAAGCATTTACCGACGGTGTAGAAGTGACCACGCTGTTGCAACTTTAAAAGGCTGCTCAGCCGGACGGACATATAAGAGTTTAATATCTCCTATTCACAATAAATAAGGAAAAGAAGAATCCGGCAAATACATTTTTGTATATGCCGGATTCTTCTTTTATAGAAATCCTTAATATAATATGGAAGAACTTAGTACAAACGAATACCTTCGAGGAATCGTATTAAATTTGCCAAGCACTCCCGGCATCTATCAATACCTCAACAAAGAAGGAGTGATTATTTATGTTGGGAAAGCAAAAAATTTGAAACGGCGTGTATATTCGTATTTTTCAAAAGAGCATCAATCTGCCAAGACACGTATATTAGTCAGCAAGATTGCAGACATTCGCTATATTGTTGTAAATACAGAAGAAGATGCCCTGCTCTTGGAAAATAACCTTATCAAGAAATACAAGCCTCGCTATAATGTCTTGCTGAAAGATGATAAAAGTTATCCATCTATCTGCGTCAGCAACGAGTACTTTCCACGGATATTCAAGACAAGGCAAATTATCCGGAACGGTTCTACCTACTATGGTCCGTACAGTCATATTCCTTCTATGCAAGCTGTGCTAGATCTAATAAAGAAACTATATCCGCTCCGTACCTGTCATCTGGCACTAACCCCCGAAAACATTCGTCAGGGGAAATTCAATGTTTGCCTGGAATACCATATCAAGAACTGCAAAGGTCCATGTATTGGGATGCAATCTCACGATGAATACATGGATAATATAGCCCAAGTAAAAGAGATTTTAAAAGGAAATACTCAGGCTATAAGCGACGCACTGATGAAAGAAATGATGTCACTCGCGGAGGAGATGAAATTTGAAGAAGCTCAAAAGGTAAAAGAAAAATATGAGCTAATAGAAAGCTATCGAGCAAAGAGTGAAGTCGTAAGTTCCATTCTTCATAACATAGATGTATTCTCTATCGAGATGGACGAAAATTCGGCCTACATAAACTATTTGCACATCACAAACGGATGTATAAACCAGGCGTTCACATTCGAGTACAAGAAACGTCTGAATGAGACAAAGGAAGAGTTGCTCCAGCTTGGAATTATTGAAATGAGAGAACGGTATAAAAGCTGCTCCCGCGAAATTATCGTACCTTTCGAACTAGATATGGAACTGAATAACGTAACATTTACCATACCGCAACGAGGCGATAAGAAACATCTGCTTGAGCTTTCTCTTCTCAATGTAAAACAATACAAAGTAGACCGACTTAAACAAGCCGAGAAACTGAATCCAGAACAGCGGAGCGTTCGCCTCTTAAAAGAAATTCAGGAGCAGCTGCAAATGGACAAAATGCCTATGCATATTGAGTGCTTCGACAACTCAAACATACAAGGCTCCGATGCAGTAGCGGCATGCGTAGTATTTAAGAAGGCACGTCCCAGCAAAAAAGACTACCGCAAATACAATATCAAGACCGTTGTCGGACCGGATGATTATGCCTCTATGCAGGAAGTAGTACGCCGGAGGTATTCCCGCATACTCGAAGAACAAGGAGAACTACCAGACCTAATTCTGACCGATGGTGGAAAAGGTCAGATGGAAGTTGTAAGACAAGTAATAGAAGACGAATTAAAATTACAGATTCCTATTGCCGGACTTGCCAAAAACAACAAGCACCGCACTTCGGAAGTTCTGTTCGGATTTCCACCGATGACTATAGGAATAAAACAAGGCACTCCCCTTTTTCATCTCCTCGAAAACATACAAGACGAGGTACACCGTTTTGCCATTACTTTCCATCGCGACAAGCGTAGCAAGAGTCAAATAGCTTCTGCATTAGACGGGATAAAAGGCATAGGAGAAAAGCGCAAAACAGCCCTGCTGAAAGAATTCAAGAGTGTGGCAAGAATCAAGCAGGCAACTATCGAAGAACTTGCAGCAGTAATCGGAGAAGCCGCAGCAAAAAGCGTAAAAGAAACCCTATAAAAAAGCTCTGCGAAATGACATACCAAGTCTTTCCGCAGAGTGATTATAAATATCAATATCACCCATTTCACAGTCGGCAGAATCCTACTTCCACAAAGATACAATTAAATTAAGCTATACATTTGTCATTCTTACAATTTATTCTATCATTATACTGAATATTTTCTATCTTTGTAGAAAGTATATGTTTATATGAGAGTAGTTGTTCAGCGCGTAAGTCATGCTTCCGTTACGATTAATGGAACATGCAAATCAGCTATAAAGAAAGGATTCCTCGTTCTTTTAGGAATAGAAGAAGCCGACAACCAGGAAGACGCCGACTGGTTATGTAAAAAAATCATCGGACTGAGAGTTTTCGACGATGAAAACGGAGTTATGAATAAATCGATTCTTGAGGCAAGAGGTGATATTTTGGTAGTAAGCCAATTCACCCTGATGGCTTCGACCAAGAAAGGGAACCGCCCGTCGTATATCCGTGCAGCCCGCCACGAGACAGCAATTCCACTATACGAATATTTCTGCAACGAACTTAGCATTGGGCTAGGCAAACAAGTAAGAACCGGTGAATTTGGAGCCGACATGAAAGTTGAATTATTGAACGACGGTCCTGTTACAATCTGCATGGACACCAAAAACAAGGAATAAAGATGACATTGGAAGAAGCACAAAAAACAGTAGACAACTGGATAAAAACATATGGTGTACGCTATTTCAGCGAGCTGACCAACATGGCTGTACTCACCGAAGAAGTAGGAGAATTGGCACGTGTCATGTCACGCAAATATGGTGACCAGTCATTCAAACCTGGAGAAAAAGATAACCTCGACGATGAAATGGCCGATGTATTATGGGTGCTGATCTGTCTGGCAAACCAGACGGGAGTAAACTTAACAGAAGCATTTCAACGAAACCTGGAGAAAAAGACCAACAGAGATAAAGAAAGACATAAAAATAACCCCAAATTATAAGCATTATGAAGTACAATCACGAACATGAATGTGGATGTGGAGGCGAACATCACCACCACGACCACGAATGTAACTGCGGAAACGAACATCATCACGAACATGAATGTGAATGCAACTGTGATGATGATGCCTGCGACTGCGGCTGCGAAGATGAAGATACAGAAAATCTGCACCAGCCAGATAAATATAATGAAGCATTAAGCAAATACAATACGGTTTTAAAAGATGAAGAAGTAGCTGCACAAACAGCCCATATCATCGAAAAATACGTAAAGGAAAACGATACCGTAGAAGTGAAAAAACTCCTTTTTCACTGTATTGACCTTACTACTTTAAAATGCACAGACAGCGAACCGAGCGTAATGAAGTTTACGCAACATGTCAATGACTTTGTGGATGCGTATCCCGAACTTGATAACGTAGCCGCAATCTGTGTATATCCCAACATGGCCGAAATAGTAAACGATACACTGGAAGCTGACAACGTAAAAATCGCCTGCGTATCGGGAGGTTTTCCTTCTTCACAAACATTTACCGAAGTAAAGGTTGCCGAAACAGCTATGGCACTTCATGCAGGAGCCGATGAAATAGACATCGTGATTTCTGTAGGCAAATTCCTGAGTGGTGACTACGAAGGTATGTGTGACGAAATAGAAGAATTGAAAGAAGTATGCGGAGATAAACACTTGAAAGTAATCTTGGAAACTGGTGCACTGGGCAGTGCTTCGAATATAAAGAAAGCCTCTATCCTGTCAATGTATTCAGGAGCCGATTTCATCAAGACATCTACCGGAAAGGAAAATCCAGCCGCTACTCCCGAAGCAGCATACGTAATGTGCCATGCCATCAAGGAATACTTCCTCGAAACCGGCCGTAAAGTAGGTTTTAAGCCCGCAGGAGGCATTAATACAGTGCACGACGCATTAGTATACTATACAATAGTAAAAGAGGTTTTAGGCAAAGAATGGCTGACTAACGAGCTCTTCCGTCTGGGAACAAGCCGCCTTGCTAACCTGCTATTGTCGGACATTGTAGGAAAAGAAACAAAGTTTTTCTAATTTAAATACGCGAAGGGCACGAAGATTCATCTTAGTAATGTTTCTCCGTGCCCTCGTTCTTTATATAACCTCAAGCTTTAGTTCGCCACAAGTCGCCCGTTCTCCCAGTGTTGATTCAGGATAACAGGAGGAGCTGTCGGCTCATGCTTTGCCTGTACAGAAATACTCCGAACGTCCCTGACGGTTTAAATCCCAACCGACAAATTCTTCATAGTCGAACTGCCAGCTCTCTCCATAAGCTAACTTATGGATACGGTTATAAATCGCCTCACGCGAAGGAGCATTGAAGCCTCCCACATTTGCATCCATAATACTGGTTTCCGTAGGACGATATGCGCCCTTATAATAAGTACAGGCTCCTTCAAACACACCTATGCCCTCACTCGCATAACGAGAGTCGGATATAAACTTGCTCCATACCACATTGTTCGGATCGCTTGTATAATCTACATTTCTTCCCCATCCATAATGATTTCGAGAATTAATATTATCAGAAATCTCACTTAATGGAATCGTACCCTGACTCTCATAATAATATTCATCCAGCAGTTTAGCAAACCCATGCCCACCCGCTTCATGATGAAGGACACATGCCAGTTCTTCATCACTTGTGCCAATCGGGAAATAGGCAATTCCATATCCTCTGCCATAATCACCTTGATAAGCTGTACTCGTTCCAAAATAACAAGTACCTGCATACTTAGTCGAATTCATCATAGCAATAATCAGCACCTCATTCATCAGTGAATCGGTCATTCCCGGGCAGGTTGAAGCATACTGCATACATTTGTTGTTATCTCCTCCGACATGTGTTCCACTGCCGAAATAACCGGAAAATGCCGTACTTCCACCATCTATATATCCTTCATTCTGGGAAACGGTCGTCACGTAATATACATTAAACAGATTCCGGAAAGAGGCATAAGGCTCCTCACTGAAGAAGGCATCGGCAGCTGTCCGCATAACCTTTTCATACGTGCCGTCGGCAACCTGCCTGTCAGAAAAAGCATCCCCCATCAATACCACATTAATGCCGTTTCCTTCGGAAGCCTTTTGTAAGGTATACACCTTTCCATCCTCCGAAAAATCGGAAGATTCGTACGGTGAGTCTCCCTCACCCAAGATTTCTTTCAAGAAGTCAGGAAGCAAATTTCTCGATGTAACATCACTATGGAATATCAGTTTGCCATTCTCATCAAATGCCATAATTGTCGGGAAGCCACCAAATGAAATGCGTCTAGGATCAGACATCAGCGTAGGCCATTCCATGTTATTGCTCTCGATAGTATTAACTGCGTCTGCCGTATTCTCTGCCCCATCGTAACAAACTCCAATAATTTCAAGCGAATGATTCTTGTAACGCTGGTAAATGGACGACACCGTAGGATGGAAAGCCTTGCTATAACCACACCACGATGCCCAGATATAATACAACGTTACCTTATGAGAGGATACAATAGAAGCAGAGTTTATTGTATTTCCCTTATAATCGGTTGCAGTAAAATCGGGCATATACAGATTAAATGTATCGAAATTAAATCCGCCTGGAGAATTTTGACTGATACAAACCCAGCCACTTTTCTGCCACCAGGAAGAGGAAGTAACAGCCTGCGGTAAATCACCAGACAGCATATTTCCTCCGAAATCTATATATTCCAGTTCAGACAAGTTTCCAAGGGTTTCGGGTACAGTACCTGTCAGCTGATTATCATAAATGTAACAATATGTAAGATTACGCATTCCTCCCATTTCAGATGGTATGCTGCCAGACAACTTATTTCTAGACAGATATAAATTTCTGAGTTCTGTCAGCTTAGCAGTGGAAGCAGGAATCTCTCCAGACAACTGATTATAAGACAAATTCAAAGTCCATAATGCTTCAAAGGTTCCTATTTCAGCCGGTATGGTTCCTACCAAGTTATTCGAATATAAGTCTATTGATATAACCCGACCCTGATAATCTGTAGAAACTCCATGCCATTCAGACAAGTCAGTATCCGTACACCAGGTTTGTATTATTCGTCCACTAATCGCCGTTCGTAGCATCGTACAATGCAATCAAAATATCTCTTTCTGTCATCTCATCCTGTTCCTGCAAGTCGTTTGTATCAACAGCCGAGAAACTGGTTATAACAGAACGGTCCACCGTAATACTCCGTTCTGTTGCCTTAGTCAATGTCTGTTGCTGACCGTTTACAGTTCCTGTAATCTTAAAAGTCATACCTTTGCTGAAGACCTGAGGTGGAACAACAAAATAGAACGAAGTAGTTTGTGAAGGAGATAAGGTAACATTTCCCTGAAGTACAATTTCACTGTAACTCTCCTGCCCTCCCCCTGAAAGGCGAAACTCCGGAGCGTCCAATGCAATGTTAACCGAACCAAGTCCGGCTACAGCTTCTCCATTATTGCCTGACAAAGAGATAGACTGAATATTCATGTTTCCTTTCAGATTTAGACGCACCAGTCCGCAAACCTGCAAAAAGCGGAAAGAATTGGTGGTACTCTGAGCCACCATCGGACATACACCGGAAGCAAAACTGTCGAAGTTAAACGACTGTTCCGCCGGAAGACGGAAAGAAACATTCGTACCAGATATCATGGCATCTGCCGCATACGGATAAAAGGCATAAAACGTATTACCTCTGACGGGCTTGCTGCTTTCGAACTGAGCCTCGTCACCCGACATGCCTGTCAAATCATAACGGGCTATAGAATCGGAAACGTCACTGAAAATACCAATCGCGTTTCCATTCTCCCATATTACAGAATTACCCGAAAGAGATGTACGGCTCTTTACAACCGATGATGTCGTAGCACGAACCGACTTCAGGCTTTTATCCTGATCTCTAGAAGGCACCAGATTATCTTGCTGGCATCCGGCAAGTAACAACAGAAATATACCTAAAAAAAGAGTTATATGCTTCATAATTTACTGTGTTTTTCAAGATTATTACCAGTCTTCTTCATTCTCTGTAAAGTCTTCTATACTGCCACCAGCAGAAGGCGTTTCTTCCTTTTTCCCAGCCTGAGTTATTTCTATAACACGAACAAGTTCCGCAGCCCGGACTGTCACATTTCCTTGCCGCTGGGAAGTCGAGGTATTTGCCCCAATAACAATTAAGTTACCATCTACGCTAATCCAACTGTTGTCGCTGCATGTGAATGTATATTGGGTATTACTGTTAACGGTAAAAGTAAATTTTCCTCCCTCGGCAGTCGCAGAAATATTCGAAGGAGATACGTCCAGATAGACAGCTTCACCTTACTGAACGACCTGCACCGTACGCACCAGATTGCCGTCTTCGGATGTGACCGTAATTGTCGCTTCACGGGAAGAAGTCGATTTGTTGGCACTTACCGTAAATGCAACTTCTTCTGAACTTCCCGACACAGCCTGAACCATCCAATCTGCATCCGTATTTACCCGATAAGGTACATTCGCTTTTACAGTAAAACGAACTGTACCCTCTGGCAAAATATTAAAATGCTCTTGTGATACGATTAGATAGGGGGTCTCTTCCTTACCCTTTTGCATTACTTTTACCGTACGTTCTACACCATTTCCAGAGAGTATAATATTACCCTCACGCATAGCCGATCCGGTATTTTCTTCTACACTAAAATGCAAGGTCGACCGCTCCATTCCTCTGCCAACTACCTGCTTCAGCCAGCTGACGTCTGTCGTTACATCATAGCTAATATTCGCACTGACCTCAAATGAAAAAGTTCCGGATTCCGGTTCACAGATGATAGGATCTGAAGGAACAAGTATTTCGTCGGCAGCATATTGCCGGATAGTAAGCGTATCTGATACGAATTCCGTTTCATCAATGAAAACAAACCGTGCCTCACGCATATCATACGTATCATTAGGCTGTACCGCGAAATGAAGCGTGTGCGTAGAAACAGCTCTCGAAGTGATCTCGCTTACCCATGTATATTCTGTCACAGGTTTACATATATATGAAACACTCGACTGCAACTGCAGGTCTACTGTACCTCCCAAGGCCCCTACTTCAACCATATCTTCGGAGAGAAGCAACACTTCTTTTTCTTTCCCCTCCTGATAAATCCGTACAGTTTCCTGCAATTCTCCACTTCGCACAAGAATGCTTCCGCTACGCTTTTCATAGCCGTCATTCGCCAAAATGCGGAAACTTAATACCGACTTTTCAAGACTGCGTGTCCTGAAATCTGCTCAATCCATGTATCCGAGACCTCCACCTCGAATGTCACATTGGCTTCTACCTCCACCTCTATAAGAGATTCACCGGCAGAGAGTTCATAACTTTGGTGTGAAACAATCAAAGCATCTTTCTGCTTCTGAGAAACAACAATCGTTTCCCGACTGTCACCGCAGTCCAGAAAAACAGAAGCAGTACGCTCATCTGTACCATCGTTTGCGGCAACCGAAATAGTGACCGATGCTTCTCCGGCCTTACCTGATGTATGAGAAACGGTAATCCAACTGGAAGCACGTACATTGACAACCGTAGTTTTCCAATCGGCAGTAGATGTAAAATGTAATGTTACAGTTCCGCCAGAAGCATCCAACAATAGATGTTTATCGGTACCTTCTGCAAGTGTAATCTCAGCTTCTGGAGTTTCAGGTTCATCAGGCAGATTAACTTTCTCTTCTCCACTACAAGCTACCAAGACCACCGACAACAATACAAATAGAGCTTTTTGCATGCAATGCATTTTACCCCAACGAAACAAAGTGTCCATAGATTTAAGGTTTTTAATTGTGAAAATTTTTCTTATAACATACAAGATATAACTGAGGCTTAAATTATATATTTTTTATCACTAATCAAAGATTATTATCACATTTTCTTTACAAAACAAAGAGAAATACAGTATTATCTAGGAAATATATACAGATATATTTCATTTTATATAAGTGAGATAAAGAATAGAATAGAAAATTATAGCTGAAAAATCCAACCAGACAGGAAGTTACAATATATATATATTATTTACCAACATACTCCCTACTCTAACGTATCAAAAATTTATTTTATGCAAAGATTCACCCCAATAAATCAAGAAATCTTTCCCAGTTTATGCTCAAGAATGCCCCAAAACATCCTGATATTTTTAGAAAATTTGTACAAAAAAACTCCCTTTATTCACGTTGTTTTCAAGTAAATAACAACATGAGTAAAGGGACATTTCTTTATATCAAAGATTATTCGAGATCTCGTTACAATAATAGAAATATTATTTATTCCGCTTAATCACATAGTCAATATAAGCTGTAAGTGCCGTACGGACCGCTTCATCTGCTGCTTCAGGAAGCAGGGCTAATGCTTTGTTACGGTAATCATACATCACCTGTTCCGCATAAGTGATACCTCCCTCCTGCTTCACATAATCTACAAAGCTGGCAATTTCCTCCTTCGAAGCACTTAGTGAACGGATACGCAATGCAAGTTCTTTCTTTTCTTCATTGGCACAAGTATTCAATACATGCAGTGCCGGAAGAGTCAGCTTACCTTCCATCATATCATTTCCAGTAGGCTTACCCAGCTCTTCATTATCGAAGTAATCGAAAATATCATCTTTTATCTGAAAGGCAATACCTATCATTTCACCAAAAAGAGCAGCCTTCTCCACTTCATCTTTCGGGGCATTTACCGAAATAGCTCCACTCTCTGCACTTGCAGTAAACAGGGCTGCTGTCTTTTTACGGATAACGTCAAAATAAATCTCTTCCGAAAAATCACGGTTACTGATATTCACCAGCTGAATAATCTCTCCTTCCGATAAATCCTGTCCCAAACGTGCTACCAGGCCGACCAGTTCAATATGATTGGTATATGAAGCATGACGCAGACTGGTTGCCAGCATATAGTCGCCTACCAGCACAGAAACCTTATTGTCATACAATGCATTAACCGACGACTGTCCCCGACGTTTATTACTCTCGTCTACCACATCATCGTGTACCAGACTGGCAGTATGAAGCAACTCGAGCGAAAGCGCAGCATGAAGGGTGGAATCGTTAATTCCACCATAAAGTTTTGCCATAAGCAAAACCAGAATAGGACGCATCATCTTTCCGTTCCTCTGCTTGATATAGCCTAAAACTTCGTCTAATAACGGGGTAGAACTTTTCAGTGAGGCATCGAAAAGAGCCTTAAATTCGCTTAATTCCTTTTCTATGGGTTTCTTGATTACTTCTAATTTATCCATGGAGATTTATTTGGGTACAAAAGTAATAATAAAACAGCGAATACGGTATTTTTTTGTACTTTTACGTAGAAAACTTAATAATTTTACACGAATGGAAAAACTGTTTCTACTCGATGCATACGCACTTATCTACCGCGCGTACTATGCTTTTATCAAAAATCCGCGTATCAATTCTAAAGGTTTCAATACATCTGCTATCATGGGATTTGTCAATACACTGGAGGATGTACTGAAAAAAGAGAACCCTACTCATATAGGTATTGCATTTGATCCGACCGGACCTACATTCCGTCACGAAGCTTTCGAGCAGTATAAGGCTCAGCGTGAGGAAACTCCCGAAGCAATTCGTCTTTCTGTTCCTATCATTAAGGATATTATCCGCGCTTATCGTATTCCTATTCTTGAGGTAAGTGGTTACGAAGCGGACGACGTAATTGGTACACTCGCAACCGAAGCGGGAAAACGAGGCATTACGACATACATGATGACTCCGGATAAAGACTACGGGCAACTGGTATCAGAAAATGTATTCATGTATCGCCCTAAATATGGCGACAAAGAATTTGAAGTCATGGGGGTAAACGAAATCAAAGCAAAATTCGATATTGACTCACCCTCACAGGTTATCGATATGTTGGGACTTATGGGAGATACGGTCGACAACATTCCGGGATGTCCGGGAGTCGGAGAGAAAACAGCACAAAAGTTAATTGCCCAGTTCGGCAGCATCGAAAACCTGCTTGCCAACACCGACCAGTTGAAAGGAGCAATCAAAACAAAAGTAGAGAATAACCGCGAGCAGATTACTTTTTCCAAATTCCTCGCAACAATCAAAACGGATGTTCCTATCTCACTAGATATGGAAGCCTTGAAACGGGAACAACCCGATGAAGAAGAACTCCGTAAAATTTTTGAGGAACTAGAGTTCCGTACTCTGCTGGATCGTATACTCAAAACTGAAAAGAAAACTGCCGCTCCTTCGGCTCCTGTACAAAGCGATCTCTTTGGATTTTTTGCGGGCGAGAATACAGACGAGCCCAAAAAATCAAATCTCACGCGGTTAAAAGACCTTGATTTCGACTACCAACTACTTGATTCAGAGGAGAAAATAAACGATTTTTTACAAATAATCGTTACAAAAGATTTTTTCAGTCTAGATACGGAAACCACAGGAACCGACCCAATTACTGCAGAACTGGTAGGAATGAGCTTCAGCTTTGCCGAAAATCAGGCATTTTATGTACCAGTTCCGGCAAATCGTGAAGAAGCGTTGGTAATAGTTAAAAAATTCAAACCGGTCATAGAAAATGAGAAAACACTGAAAATCGGACAGAATATAAAATACGATATGCTTGTACTGGGTAATTATGGTGTCGAGGTCCGTGGTCCGATGTTCGACACCATGATTGCTCATTATGTACTTCAGCCTGAACTTCACCACGGCATGGATTACCTGGCCGAAGTATATCTGAAATATGAAACGATAAAAATAGAAGAGCTGATAGGTCCGAAAGGAAAGAATCAGAAAAACATGCGCGATCTCCCTCCTACTTCTGTCTACAAATATGCATGTGAGGATGCTGATGTTACACTGAAACTGAAAAAGGTATTAGAGAAAGAATTAATAGAAAATAATGTGAACGAACTGTTCCAGACTATCGAAATGCCGTTGGTTCCTGTCCTTGCATATATGGAACGCAACGGGGTACGCATTGACACCGAAGCCTTGAAAGAAACATCACAGCATTTTACTGCACGTATGAAGCAGCTTGAAGAGGAAGTACATCAGCTTGCCGGAATGGAATTTAATATTGCTTCGCCCAAACAAGTAGGAGAAGTACTGTTCGACCGTCTGAAAATTACAGACAAAGCTAAAAAGACCAAGACCGGCCAATACGTTACTTCCGAAGAAGTATTGGAAAGTCTACGAGGAAAGCATGAAATTGTAGGGAAAATACTGGAACATCGTGGACTGAAGAAGTTACTGGGAACCTATGTTGATGCACTTCCCTTACTAATTAACCCCAAGACGGGACATATACATACTTCATTCAATCAGACTGTTACGGCTACAGGTCGACTTAGTTCGAGCAACCCTAACCTGCAAAATATTCCTATCCGTAATGAGGATGGAAAAGAGATTCGACGTGCCTTTATTCCTGACGAAGGCTGTGAATTCTTTTCTGCCGACTACTCACAAATCGAGCTGCGTATCATGGCTCATCTGAGTGGGGACCCTCACATGATAGAAGCTTTCCAGAAAGGACAGGATATTCATGCTGCTACTGCTGCCAAGATATATAAGGAGAAACTGGAAGATGTAACCCGCGAACAGAGAAGTAAAGCTAAAACAGCTAACTTCGGTATTATATATGGTATATCAGTATTCGGACTGGCAGAACGACTGAATATTGAACGTAAAGAAGCCAAAGAACTTATAGACGGATATTTCGAAAACTATCCGCATGTAAAAGAATATATGGATCAAAGTATACGTCTGGCACAAGAAAAAGGATATATCGAAACTATATTCAAGCGTAAGCGCTACCTGCCTGATATCAATTCACGCAATGCTGTGGTCCGTGGGTATGCAGAACGAAACGCAATCAATGCTCCTATACAAGGAAGTGCTGCTGATATTATCAAAGTGGCAATGATCCGTATATACAAACGCTTCATGGAAGAGGGTATTCGTTCCAAAATGATTCTTCAGGTACACGATGAATTAAATTTCAGCGTCGTGCCCGAAGAAAAGGAAAAAGTACAGCACATTGTGATTTCGGAAATGGAAGCAGCTTACAAAATGAAAGTTCCTTTGCAGGCAGACTGTGATTGGGGTAAGAACTGGTTGGAAGCGCATTGATATTTTGAATTGTTAAGATACCTTTAAATGGTAACAAATTGCTAAAATATTCATTTTTTCTCACCAAAATGTTAGCAACATCAAAAGGTTTTACTAATTTTGCAGCGTAATCAAAAACAAAAAGATAGTAATACCTTAAAATTGAAGAAATATGAAAAAAATGAATTTACTCAAGAGTTTATTTGTAACAGTATTTGTTTTCGCTGCTAACCTTACAGTTTTTGCTAGCAACCCAGAAACTGAGTTGATATACAATACTGAGGAAATAGATGGAGTAAAGATGTCGGAAACTGTATATAAAATGAATGAAGGCATTCTGACAAACTTTGAGAAATATAACTATAAATACAACGATAAGAAACAAGTTGTAGAAAACGTCTTACAGAAGTGGGACGAAGGTAGAGGAACATGGCGTAACCATATGTGTATCAAATATACATATAATGAAAACAGCACCACAATCCAATACTACAAATGGAACAAAAATAAGAAAGATTACATTCTCGTTCCGGAAATGACTGTAACTATGGACATGTAAAAACAACATACAAAAAAACAATATTTTCATAAACTCTCTAGTAAAAGAGGTACTTCGTGAGAAGTGCCTCTTTTTTTATTTCTTCTTCTAATCAGACAATCTATTTTGCAAAAAACATAACAATCTGTTACTAAAAACAAGATAAGAATATATCAACTTTTCCGAAAAAATTATTTTTTTAGTAAATGACAAAAAGAATGACTACCTTTGCAAACTGAAATACAATCTGATAATTAATAAGGAAATATATAAGTTTTATGGCATTACAATGTGGCATTGTCGGTTTGCCCAATGTAGGAAAATCGACTCTTTTCAACTGTTTATCGAATGCAAAGGCTCAAGCAGCCAACTTCCCTTTCTGTACAATAGAACCTAACGTTGGTGTAATCACTGTTCCAGATGAACGTCTTAACAAATTGGCAGAATTGGTTATCCCCGACCGTATAGTACCTACAACTGTAGAAATTGTAGACATCGCAGGTCTGGTAAAAGGAGCCAGCAAAGGTGAAGGATTAGGAAATAAATTCTTGGCAAATATCCGTGAAACAGACGCAATTCTTCATGTACTGCGTTGTTTTGATGATGAAAATGTTACCCATGTCGACGGTAGTGTAGATCCTGTACGCGACAAAGAAATCATTGATACAGAGCTTCAGCTGAAGGATCTCGAAACAATAGAAAGCCGTATTCAAAAAGTACAGAAACAAGCCCAGACCGGAGGCGACAAAGTAGCTAAGCAAACTTATGAAGTATTGGTTCGCTACCGTGAAGCATTATTACAGGGAAAATCAGCACGTACCGTGCAGTTCGAAACTAAAGATGAACAAAAGATCGCTCATGAACTTTTCCTGCTTACTTCAAAGCCTGTAATGTACGTATGTAATGTAGATGAAGCCAGTGCTGTAAGTGGTAACAAATATGTAGAGCAAGTACGCGAAGCTGTCAAAGAAGAGGGAGCAGAAATATTAATTGTTGCAGCCAAGACAGAAGCCGACATTGCAGAACTTGAAACATACGAAGACCGTCAGATGTTCCTTCAGGAAGTGGGACTGGAAGAATCGGGAGTCAGTCGTCTGATTCGTTCAGCCTATAAGCTGCTGAATCTGGAAACCTATTTCACTGCTGGAAAGATGGAAGTCCGCGCATGGACATTCCATAAAGGATGGAAGGCTCCTCAATGTGCCGGAGTTATTCATACAGACTTCGAGAAAGGATTTATCCGTGCAGAAGTCATCAAGTACGACGACTTTATCAAATACGGTTCGGAAGCAGCTGTACGCGAGGCTGGTAAACTGAATGTAGAAGGAAAAGACTATATCGTAGAAGACGGAGACATCATGCATTTCCGCTTTAACGTATAATATACCATTTTAGAAAATCGGCCGCTCATCAGCGACCGATTTCTTTTTTTAATCCTAAAACAAAAAACCATGAACTATCTTATTATAGGTACTGGCGGCGTAGGAGGAAGTATCGCCGGATTTCTTGCTCTGGCAGGAAAAGAAGTCACATGCATTGCACGGGGAAAACACCTTGAGAATATCCGTAATTATGGGCTGCATCTGAAATCAGATTTGAAAGGCGAACACTATCTGAAAGTAAACGCCTATACAGCAGAAGAATACCAAGGGAAAGCAGATGTGATATTTGTCTGTGTAAAAGGATATTCCATCGACTCTGTCAAGGAGGTAATAGAACGTGCTTCAGCACCTCATACACTGGTTATTCCTATTTTAAATGTTTATGGTACAGGACCACGTATTGGTCGTTTGACACCTGAAGTAACTGTTCTCGATGGCTGTATCTACATCGTAGGATTTGTTTCAGGTGAAGGCGAAATCACTCAGATGGGAAGCATTTTCCGGCTGGTATTCGGAGCACGTCCGGAGCAGGGAGTTTCTCAGGAACGTATTGAAGCAATTGCAGAGGATGTCAGAAGTTGCGGTATCAAAGTCGATGTTTCCGGTGATATCAACCGCGACACATTTATCAAATGGGCATTTATTTCGGCAATGGCATGTACTGGAGCATATCACGATGTACCAATGGGAGAAGTACAACACGAAGGTGAAGTACGAGATACATTTATCGGACTTTCCAGAGAAAGTGCAGAAATCGGACACAAGATGGGAATTTCTTATCCGGAAGATCCTGTCTCTTACAATTTGAAAGTAATAGATAAGCTCGACCCGCACAGTACAGCATCCATGCAAAAAGACCTTGCCCGAGGGCATGCGTCGGAGATACAAGGTATGTTGTTCGATATGATTGATTTGGGTGAGCGTTTGGGAATATCTATGCCTACCTATCAAAAAGTAGCTCAAAAATTCAAGAATAAATGAAACATATAGTAGATATTGAAACCTGGGAACGGAAAGACAACTATAACTTTTTCCGTGGATTTGCGAATTCATGGATTGCTATCACCAGTGAAGTAGACTGTACTGAAGCTTACAACCACGCCAAAGCCAACGGAAAATCATTTTTTCTGTATTATCTTTATGCCATATTGCGCGCTGCCAACGAGATAAAAGAGTTCCGTTATCGCTGGGATAAAAACGGACAAGTAGTCTATCATGATACAGTGGATGTCATTTCTCCTATTGCTGTACCCGGCAAAACATTTTATACGGTACGCATCCCTTATCATGTTGATTTCAAAGCATTTTATACCGAAGCCAGACACATTGTCACATCTATTCCTGAAGATGGTGATCCATACGAAACCGATAAAAGCATTTATAAACAAGGAGATTTTGATGTAATCCTGCTAAGTGCCACTCCAAAACTATATTTCACTTCGATAACCTACACCCAACAGGAAGTAGGACATCCACTGGATTATCCGCTGATGAATGCTGGTAAGGCCATCATACGCGAAGGCAAGCGTATCATGCCTATTGCACTGACTGTAAGTCATGCTTTTACAGACGGAGCACACATTTCACTTTTCTTTGAGAAAGTAGAACAATACCTCAAGGAAATCTGCAAATAATCATACACAAAAAAACACGGGACTTCATCCTATTCAGAACCAGCCTGAATCAATCATTCAGCAGTTCTTTTCGATTGGATGCAGTCCCGCAGATTATCAGTATTATTCACATTTCAAATAATCACAAAGCTTCTGTGTAGCCCTTGCCCGATGGCTGATTTTATTCTTTTCTTCATTGCCCATCTCGGCAAATGTTTCAGTATAACCTTCGGGGACAAAAACAGGATCATAGCCAAATCCTGAACAACCGCGTTTTTTTTCGATTATTTCGCCTTTTACAACTCCTTCGAAGAGATGTTCCGTTCCATCCTCGATCAGGCAAATAGCCGTACGGAATTGCGCTTTACGGTTGGTCTTTCCTTTCAGCTCTACAAGTAGTTTTTTCATATTAGCTTCCGAATCATGTCCTTCTCCTCCAGCATATCGGGCCGAATAGACTCCCGGAGCCCCTCCCAGGGCCTCAACCTCCAGACCCGTATCGTCGGCAAAACAATCCAGACCATAGTTTTTATAAATATATTCAGCTTTCAGAGCAGCATTTCCCTCCAGCGTATCAGCCGTTTCCGGAATATCTGCCCCACAATGGATATCCTTCAGACTCAGTACCTCTACCCTATCTCCTAATATGGCACGTATCTCATCCAACTTGTGTGCATTATTCGTTGCAAAAACCAGTTTCTTTTTCATAATCAATTTTATCTATCATATTTCTTCACAAAGATACACATACTCAAGCAACCATCCTCTACTTTCCGTCTGCTATTTCGCTGCAAAAACAGTCTTCCTCATTATAAAAAAGTCCGGCTTCTTTACAGAAACCGGACTTCCACACATAGTCAGCCTATATTAATTCAAAATAATTTCGTCTACAAATAAGTATCCCGGATTACCTTTTCCACCATGCCATGCTGGAATACTCTTTTCCGACAAAGCTTTTACTTTGACATAACGTGTCTTTACCGGAGTAAAGTTCAAGGTATGTACGTAAATCTGGTTCGGATCAGTTTCCTTCATTGCCGGATAAGACTCTGAAGCAACCTGTTTGAATGCCTTATTATCATCCGAAACCTCAACAGAAATACCTCTGGCATCGAATATCCAGTCACCTTTTTCTACACAGGCACGCAATGTCATCGAACTGATTTCTGTTGCTTCTTTCAAATCGATAACTGCCTCCATATCATTCTTATAAAACGCAATCCAATGACCAGTCTTATAATTGCGGTTACCAGTCATACCATCTACCAAGGTAGGCGCCCCATTAAATTCATATGCTTTATTAATGGGCTGAAGCATAGAAATAGGTTTGGCAGTCGATTTACTGAAAGAAATAGTATCACAAGTAATACGTGAATTGCCTTCCGGACGCACTGCTGTCATACGTAATACACAAGCCTGGTCAATTGACAGTCCATCTTCATATTTCAAAGAGGCTGCTGTCGGTTCTGTTCCGTCGAGTGTATAGTATATCGGAGCATTGTCAACGGTATATGCACTGACATCCAACTTACCTGTTTCCTGATTTGGAGCAATATTGACTTTCACATCCAAAATATGAGTAGCATAGTTCCAGCCCTTCAGCTTGTAAATATCCATCAGGCGCACTGTACGCTTCAAGAATCCCTCGTAATCTTTCTTCTTATCAGGAGCACTCCACTGAGTTTCGCAAAGAGCAGCCATACGTGGCAATACCATATACTGTGCCTGTGCAAAAGTAGGAATATATTCTGTCCACAGATTAGCCTGTACACCGGTAATGTATTTCTGTTCTTCCGGAGTCAAGGCAGACGGCATTGGCTCGTAGCTATATACTCTTTCCATAGGCAAATAACCTCCGATAGCCAACGGTTCTGTTTCTGTATCCTTAGCCTGATAATAGTCAAAATACAAGTATGTATTCGGAGTCATGATAACATTATGCTTCTGGCGTGCAGCCTCAATACCTCCAGATTCACCTCTCCATGACATAACAGTTGCATTAGGAGCCAGACCACCTTCCAAGATTTCGTCCCATCCGATAATGTTACGTCCATGTTCATTCAAGAACTTTTCTGCTTCTCTTATCACATAACTTTGCAGATATTCTTCTTTTGAATGTTTGCTGTCGCCTTTGATACCCAAAGCCTTGATTCTAGCCTGACATTTCGGACAAGTTTTCCATTTATCTTTCGGACATTCATCTCCACCTACATGAATATATTCTGACGGGAAGATTTCAATAATTTCAGCCAGCACATCCTTAATAAACTGAATTGTTTTGTCATTTCCGGCACATAGTACATTATCAGAAACGCCCCACATACGCCAAACTTCATACGGACCACCTGTACATCCTAGTTCCGGATAAGCAGCCAATGCAGCCTGCATATGCCCCGGAAGGTCTATTTCAGGAATAACGGTTATATAACGTTCTGCAGCATAAGCAACAATTTCTTTGGCTTGTTCCTGAGTATAGAAACCACCGTAAGGCTTTCCATCGTATTTTCCCGAGTTACGTCCTATAACAGTTTCACTACGTTTTGAACCGATTTCTGTCAGTTTCGGATATTTCTTTATTTCGATACGCCAGCCTTGATCTTCAGAAAGATGCCAGTGTAAACGGTTGATATTATGCAGTGCAAGCATATCAATATACGTTTTGATTTCATCCATCGTAAACATATGACGGCCAACATCAAGCATCATTCCGCGATAGCTGAAACGCGGTGTATCGTTTATTCCTACAGCAGGAAGCTCGATTGCACCACCTCCTTCATGAACAGAAACAGATTTACGCAATGTCTGGATTCCATAAAATACACCAGCTTCTGAAGGAGCCTCAATGACAACCTTTCCTCCGTCGACAGTCAGATGGTAAGCCTCTGGAGAAGTTGCCTCCAGTCCTAATTTCAATACGATTCCGCTTTCTTTATCACCCTCCTGTACTTTCAGTTCAATACCGGTCTGTTCTTTAATAAAAGAAGCCAAAAATTCGGCATTTTTCTTCATTTTTTCATTACCGGCAGTGTAATAAATAGTTTCTCCACTCTTCAGCAAAAATCCACTTTGTTGAGGTGTGGTAATTTCAAGAGGCATAGGCACAATCTGATAATCAGCGACAGCCGTTGGCTTATCCGTACACGATGTAATCATCATTCCGGCAAACGCCAGCCCCAGACAGTTAAATTTCGAAAATGGTTTCATGATAATAATATTAAAGTTAGTAATTAGAATGACACAATATCACTCAATTGATGCAAACTCACGGAAATATCTTCCAAAGGTGTTCCGTCAGCCGAAGTAACCAAAATCTTCTTAGGCACTCCAGGCAGCAAGTCGAAGAAATTATCAGAGAAACGTACTCCCTGAACAGGTATTTCTACAAATACATCACGAGCCAGTTGTTTGGATTTTAATGTCAGCTCATAAGCTCCATCTTTCTTTCGTATCTTACAACTTATATCAGGGTGGGGCAAATGTTGCTTTTGGGCAAACACCGGATAATATACTTCGTCTGAAAGTACCCTCCGGTCAACACCACTACGTAAAGTCATATGTATAAATGAAGTAGTCGTATCACAAGCTGCGAATGCTTTATTCCAGTCTTCTTCATAAAAAACAGCAGAAGCATTAGCTGGCAACGTACCTTCTACCTGATGCCTGCGATACACTTTTCCATTAAAATCCATAAGTTCAATCTGTAATAGTGCTTTTTCGCTCTTCAATACATCCGAAAGCACATAATAGCGCAGTTTATCACCTTCACGAATTGCATCTATCAATACCGGAGCAAAAGCCCGGCGAGTCTGGTAATGCATAGCCTTCCAGTTTCCATAATAATCGATACCCGACCATGACACAACCGGCCAGCTGTCATTTAGTTGCCAGAGCAAACTACCCATACAATAAGGTCGGTTTCTGCGATGTGCCTCCATTCCGTGACGCATTCCATGTCCCTGCAGAACAAGTCCCATATAAACTAAATCCTCAAACTTTTCCGGAACATGATAATAAATGCCCATTGTTTTCTTAATCAGGAAGTTGCCAATCGTACTTTTCTGATGGGCATTCATAACCGGTGACTCCAGATCGTAGTCTGCCGGCGAAGCAAATGTACGTATCGCCTTCATCTCCGGAAAAGACTGAAAACCAAACTCACTCATAAAACGCGGAATCTCTGTATCCAGCGTTTCAAAAGGTTTCTGTCCATACCAAGTTCCCCAATTATGACTATCGCCGATCTTCCAGCTTTCAGGCCGTCCCCAATTGGCTTCATAAGGCGATCCTTCCAGATAAAAGCGTCCCAGATCGAACTCCTTTACTTTCTCGGGCAAAAGCCGGCGGAACAATACGTCATATCCATCCAACATTTGCTGATATATCTCAGGAGCATATTTTTTCTTCCAGCCCCAATAACGCAAGCCCTCATATATTTCATTATTACCACACCACATTGCCAAAGAAGCATGATTCCGTAAACGCTTGATATTATATACTGCTTCTTCCGAAACTCGCTTCAAAAAAGCCGGATCATGCGGATAAGGTGTACAAGCAAACATAAAATCCTGCCAGACAAGAATACCTCTTTTATCAGCTTCCTCAAAAAAGGCATCGTCTTCATAGATTCCCCCACCCCATACGCGTATCATATTCATATGCGCAGCCTGTACATCATCCAGCAGGCGAACGTATCGTTCACGGGTTACACGTGGCAGAAGAGCGTCTGAAGGTATCAGATTAGTACCTTTGGCAAACATCGGAATGCCATTCACTTCAAAATAGAAACTCATTCCTAAGCTATCCTTTTCATGGACAACACGCACCGTTCGCAATCCGATCTGGTGTTGTTTTTTTGCAACAAGCTTACCATCTACACATACCGATACTTCAAATGCATATAAGGCAGCTTCTCCCCACCCATTAGGCATCCAAAGATGCGGAGAATCAATCGATAAAGGCAGCGACAAATTATTCACACCTGGCTGTAACCGGACAGTCTTTTCTACACTTCCAGCCTGTTCATTCCGATAAGCACAAGTCACTTTTATCTGAGCTTCCTGAACTGTTCCGGTAATATTGTTTACTTCCAGGCGGTTGTCTATTTCTGCACGTTCGGAAGTAACCGACTTCTGATGTACAAAATAATCTTCTACTACAGCCTTGTTGGTAAATTCCAGATATACAGGTCGCCAGATGCCACAGGTAACCATCCGGATTCCCCAGTCCCATCCATAGGAATAAGGGGCTTTACGGGTAAACACACTCAGTTTCTGTGGATAATGGTCGTTAGCAGCAGGATAATCAAAACCATTGGTTTCCCATTGAGGCATTACCTCACGAATTGGGGAACGAAAACGTACAAGCAGTTTGTTTTCTCCTTTTCTTAAATTTCGCTTGACAGGAATACGATATCCGACAAACATGTTATCGGTTCTTTGTAATAATGCACCATTCAGGAATATATCCGCATAAGTATCAAGTCCTTCAAATACCAAAAAGATTTCTTCATGTGCCGATTGTTCTTCTGTTAATACAAAAGACGTACGATACAACCAGTCTTCATTCTCAACCCATTGTATTTCTTTTTCATTCATCCCATAAAAAGGATCGGGTAACTTATCGTGAGCAATCAAATCCTGATGTACCGTGCCCGGAACCTGTGCAGCAAGCCATTCGTGGCTTCCATACTTGGAAAACTCCCAGTTAGTATGAAGAAAGAGATTCTGAGCCAACGCATTGCCCCATACAGAAGTGCCAAAAGATAAAAAACTAGCTAAAAACATCATCGGAATAACTTTCCACATGCATCTCATATTACAGATTTAAGAATTATACCACTAATATGGTACAAAATAAAATAAGTTTTTCCGATAATACAAATTAAACGGAAAAACCTATTCTATTTTAAATATATCTTAGAGAAATATTTACTTTTACTTTCGTTTATTTTACTTTCAGCTTGTCGAATCCTTCTCCATACACGCCTACTACATTGCTTTGGGAAATAAACGCATCAGGATCAATATCCTTCACCAGACGGAAGATATCAAGTGATTCGCCTTTTCTTGCCAATACAACAATAACTTTTATATCTTGTTTACTATACCAGCCCTGTCCATCAAGAAGAGTTACTCCACGGTCTATCTTGGTAGAAATATCTTCCGCAATCTGTTCATATTTCCGTGAGAATATCAGGAACTGAACCGACTGACGAGTACTGTTTATTACATAGTCGATAACTATGCTCATAATGAACAAAACACAGAAGCCAAACAAAACTCTCTTCCAGTCATGAAAGAAAAAATAGCACGACGAAATGATTACAATATCGCAATACATCATCATACGTCCCAAAGTAACATCCTTGTACTTGTTGATAATCCATGCGATAATATCAGTACCTCCCGTACTACCGTTATTACAAAATACAATGCCTATTCCAAAGCCCAGCAATCCGGCTCCTATTACACAAGCCATAAACTCTTGTCCCGGACCAAGCAGTTGCGGGAGATTTCCGTCACTGCCCCTGAACAGAACCTGAAACCACCAAAGCAGGAAAGTCAGCATGAAAATAGCATATATCGTCTTTACACTGAACTTTGGTCCCAGAATCTTCAAGGCAAACCCCAGAAAAACAGCATTAATCACAAAGTAAGAAACCTGAATTTCTACTCCTGTAGCATAATAAATAATAGCGGCAATACCACTGACTCCTCCTGTCGTGATCTGATAAGGAAGCAGAAAAGCTACCCATCCCAGTGCATAACATATCAGTCCGAAAGTAATGGCAAGGTAGTCTTTCGACTCCCTGCCAATTTTTTTCTTCAGAATCGTTTCCATAAAACGACTGCTATTAAAGTACAATATTTACAATCTTCTTCGGAACAATAATGACCTTTTTAGGAGTCTTTCCTTCAATCCATTTTTGAGATTGTTCGTCAGCCATTACAGCAGCTTGTATCGTGTCATTATCTGCATCTGCAGGGAACTCCATAGTGAAACGAGCCTTTCCGTTGAAAGAAATGGTATATTTTACACTATCTTCTTTCAGATATTCTTCATTAAATGCCGACCATTGTGCATCACAAACAGATGTTGTATTGCCCAAAGCTTCCCACAACTCTTCTGCCAGATGAGGAGCAAATGGAGCAATGATAACAATCAAGTCGCTCAACACGACCTTATTGCGGCACTTCAGTGAAGTCAGTTCATTCACACAAATCATGAATGCACTGATAGAAGTATTGTAAGAGAAGGTTTCGATATCACCAGTTACTTTCTTAATCAACTTATGGACAGCCTTCAACTCCTCTTTAGTCGGTTCTCCTTCTGCTGGCATGAAGTTGCCCTGACGGTCGTAGAACAAGTTCCAGAGTTTCTTCAAGAAACGGTGAACACCATCGATACCATTTGTATCCCATGGTTTAGACTGCTCTACCGGTCCGAGGAACATTTCGTACATACGCAGTGTATCAGCTCCGTATTTCTCTACAATCATATCCGGATTCACTACGTTATACATCGATTTACTCATCTTTTCTACAGCCCATCCACAGATATACTTGCCGTCTTCCAAAATAAATTCGGCATTGTTGTATTCCGGACGCCAGTTCTTGAAAGCTTCTACATCCAATACGTCATTTGAAACGATATTAACATCTACATGAAGCGGAGTCACATCGTACTGATCTTTCAAGCCCAATGAAACGAATGTGTTAGTATCCTTGATACGGTAAACGAAATTGCTTCGTCCCTGAATCATACCCTGATTAACAAGCTTCTGGAATGGTTCTTCTTTAACACTTACACCCAGATCGAACAGGAACTTATTCCAGAAACGAGAATAAATCAAGTGTCCGGTAGCATGTTCTGTACCACCTACATACAAATCAACATTCTGCCAGTAATGGTCGGCTTTCTCAGAAACCAGTGCCTGATTATTGTGCGGATCCATGTAACGCAAATAATAAGCCGATGAACCAGCAAATCCCGGCATGGTATTCAGTTCAAGTGGGAAAACAGTTACGTTATCTATTTTGGAATTTTCTACGACTTCACCTTTAATCACATCCCATGCCCACTTAGTAGCATGTCCCAATGGAGGTTCTCCGGTTTCCGTAGGCAAGAATTTATCTACCTCAGGAAGTTCCAGTGGCAACTTGCTCTCATCAATCATATAAGGCATACCATCCTTGTAATAAACCGGGAACGGTTCACCCCAATAACGCTGACGAGAGAAAATAGCGTCACGCAAACGATAGTTTACTTTTACACGACCCAACTGATGCTCCTTCACATATTTTTTGGTTGTGGCAATAGCTTCTTTGATAGTCAGTCCGTTCAAGTTCAAGTCGCAATACGGAGTAGCTCCTGCTTTCGGAGAATTACATACGATACCTTCTTTAGCATCGAAGCTTTCTTCCGACACATCACATCCTTCTACCAATGGAACGATAGGCAAGTTGAAGTGTTTTGCAAAAGCATAGTCACGACTATCGTGAGCCGGAACAGCCATAATGGCTCCTGTACCATATCCAGCCAATACATAGTCGCTGATCCATACCGGAACGGATTCACCAGTAAACGGATTCACTGCATACGAACCACTGAATACACCGGTAACACGACGATCGGCGATACGTTCACGTTCGGTACGCTTCTTAGTACGGTCCAGATAAGCTTCCACTTCTGCTTTCTGTGCCTCAGTTGTCAGTACAGGAACCAGTTCACTTTCAGGAGCCAGTACCATGAAAGTAACACCAAACATAGTATCAGCACGAGTAGTAAAGATGGTAAATTCCAAATCGCTGTCTTTTACCTTGAAACGTACCTCTGCACCTTCCGAACGACCAATCCAGTTACGCTGTGTTTCTTTCAGAGAATCAGTCCAATCTACAGTTTCCAGTCCGTCGAGCAAGCGCTGAGCATATGCTGACACGCGCAGACACCACTGACGCATCTTCTTCTGCACCACCGGATAACCACCACGTTCAGATACGCCGTCCACTACTTCATCGTTAGCAAGTACAGTACCCAGTTGCGGACACCAGTTAACCATAGTTTCACCCAAATAAGCGATACGGTAATTCATCAGCACTTCCTGCTGTTCCTTTTCGCTCTTAGCTTTCCATTCTTCTGCTGTAAAGCTCAGTTCCTCACTACAAGCTACATCCAGCCCTTCTGTTCCTTTCTCCTCGAAATGCTTGATCAGTTCACTGATAGGTTCAGCTTTTCCACAAGTATTGCAATAATAGCTGTTGAACATTTTCAGGAAAGCCCATTGAGTCCAGTGATAATAACCCGGCTCACAAGTACGAACTTCACGGTCCCAGTCGAATGAAAAACCGATTTTATCTAACTGCTGGCGGTAACGGTTAATATTGTTTACGGTAGTGATAGCCGGATGCTGACCGGTCTGAATTGCATATTGTTCAGCAGGCAAACCATAAGCATCGTATCCCATCGGATTCAATACATTATAGCCCTGCAAGCGTTTGTAACGAGCATAAATATCGCTGGCAATGTAGCCCAGCGGGTGACCAACATGAAGTCCTGCTCCCGACGGATAAGGGAACATGTTCAGTACATAGAACTTCTTTTTCGATTCGTCTTCGACAACCTTGTAGGTTTTGTTGTCTACCCACTTTTGCTGCCATTTTTTCTCGATCTCTCTGAAATTATATTCCATAGTGATGTTATATATTTGATTTTTACTATTTCCCACAATACCGTGCAAAGATAGTAAGACTTCGGGAATAAAACCGATTTTTCCGCTAACAAATATCCGACCAATTCGTTATCTTGCAGCCTATTAACTCATGCTCCTTCCCTAGTTGACATTCCTGCCGCTTTTTCGCCATTGCTCAACATCTAATTATACTGCATCTTTTCACACTAATACTTATCAGGTTTTTAACGGAATAATCAACTATTACTAACAGGTTGTTAACACCTGTTGAAGTCACAATTAATATTCTATTTATCAGAAATATATACCTGTCACATTCCTCATATAAAACAAGGATTTTAACAGAGATATTCACACTTGTTTCACACCCCCTGTTTATATACAAATACACTTTTCAACAAGCTTATCAAAAGAGTTTTTCCTAACAGCAGCTATACCCAAAAAGAAAATTCCCCTCTGAGCTTTTCGTTTTTCTGTAAAGCAGAACCAATAACGGAACCCAGAGGGGAATCGATATCAGATAAATTAAAAAGTTACTTTTCGAAGTCAGCCCAGTTAGTCAGACGCATATCACCCTGTTTGATGAAAACCTGATGCATACCCAACGCTGCCGACAAACTGTGGCAAGTCTGTCCCTTAGTAGAAATCTTCAGATAATCCCACAACAGTTGTTTGTAGTCCGGATGTGCGCAGTTTTCAATTACAGCCTGTGCACGTTCCATCGGACTCTTTCCACGTAAATCAGCAATACCCTGTTCGGTGATAATCACATTTACAGAGTGTTCACTATGATCGAGGTGAGAAACCATCGGCACGATTGAACTGATACATCCTCCTTTTGCCGTCGACGGACAAGAGAAGATAGAGATATAAGCACTGCGGGTAAAGTCGCCCGAACCACCAATACCATTCATCATCTTCGTACCGCAGATATGAGTTGAGTTTACATTTCCGTAAATATCCGCTTCGATGGCTGTATTCATTGAAATGACACCGATACGACGAACAACTTCCGGACAGTTAGATATTTCCGACGGACGAAGTACAAGCTTGTGACGGAAGAAATCCATATTATCATAAATGTCTTGCAAACAGTCGTTTGTAACACTAAGTGAACAAGTACTTCCAAACTTGATTCTACCCTCTTTAATCAATTTAATGACTGAGTTCTGAATAACCTCCGTATACATTTCGAACGGTGGAATACTGGGATCCTTACCCAATGCACTGAGTACAGCATTAGCAATATTTCCCACTCCCGACTGCAACGGAAGGAAAGTAGACGGAATGATTCCTCGGCGCATATCTGCTGCAAGGAAGTCAGCTACATTCTGACCAATTTTATCCGTAATAGGATCCGGCTCATGGAATCCTCTCGCTTCATCAGGTAGATTCACTTCTACCACTCCTATTATCTTTTCCGGACTTACCTGAATATAAGGCAATCCGATACGGTCGCTTGGACGTACAATAGGAATCGGACGACGATAAGGAGGGCGCTCCATTTCATACAAATCGTGCACACCTATCAGGCTTTTGCTATGCGCAGCATTAAGCTCTACTATCACCCGGTCGGCAAGGCGAGCAATTGTCGGGGTAATTCCCACACCTGCAGTCAGATAGATCCGTCCGTCTTCTGTAATTTCACAGGCTTCGATGATAGCTGTAGTTACATGACCTAAAAAACCGGAACGCAAACGCTGGGCAACCTGAGAAAGATGTATATCCGTATAATTGATTTCACCGGCATTGACTGCTTTGCGGAAATCAGTATTCGTGGTATATGGAGCACGGAAGTGAATAGCATGAGCACGAGTGAGTACTCCGTCGCAAGAATCTCCGGTAGAAGCTCCCGTAATAATACCTACCTGAAAGTGTTCTCCCCTGGCGTGTTTTTCTTCAGCCTGCCTCGCAAGCTCTGCAGTTACGGCTTTCGGACTTCCTGCCGGCGTAAACCCGCTCAGGGCAATTATCTCTCCGTCTTTTATCAAGCTGGCAGCTTCGGCTGCGGTCATAAAATTATAAGTCATGGTATTAGGTGTTTTTATAATTATTAGTATTAAACTTACAAAATCTGCTAATTAGTATTTACGGTTAAAAATCTCGGAATAAATAAATGCACGCCCTGCGTCCGCAGGTGTCTTCAACCGGACAGTTCTACCCGACTCAGGCTGTTGGGCAGTAGATAGCGCATCCCTCTGAGGCGCTTCTTCCGATAGCTTCCGATGCTTTCTCTCCTCTCCTTTTCTTTTCTTATTAAGCTTATTATCAGCACTTTGCTTAACGTATTCATTTTGTTGACCAGCCATGATAATATCCGGCTCTACATGGACTGTTGCCGGCTTAGCCATCTTCTTACAGGAGGGTTTGTTCCTTTTCTTTTCCTTTTTGGCATAATTCTGATAAGCGGCAAAAGCGATAGCCGCCACTATAACAAATATTTTTATCACTTCGTCCATAGTCTGCCAAAATGTTAAGGATTTGCCCAAAGATACTAATAAATATAACACATTCATGGATTTTAGGGAAGAAACTCATATCTTTGCAAATGAATTTATTAAATAATAACATAACATTATGACAAAAGAAGCTACGGGAGCGGACTTTAAATCCGCAACCGAACTGGAAACCAAAAAACTGTTTATCGAAACCTACGGCTGTCAGATGAATGTTGCGGATAGCGAAGTCATCGCATCTATCATGCAAATGGCAGGGTATGGTCCGTGTGAAAGTCTCGATGAAGCTGATGCCGTATTTATGAACACTTGTTCTATCCGTGACAATGCCGAGCAGAAAATCCTGAACCGACTGGAGTTCTTCCATTCTCTGAGAAAGAAGCGCAAGCACCTGATTGTCGGAGTACTGGGATGTATGGCAGAACGTGTAAAAAACGATCTGATAGAAAATCACCACGTCGACCTGGTAGCAGGACCGGATGCTTATCTGACATTGCCCGATTTGATCGGTGCAGTTGAGGCAGGAGAGAAGGTCATCAATGTAGAGCTTTCTACAACTGAAACTTACCGCAATGTCATTCCGTCACGCATCTGTGGGAATCACATTTCCGGATTCGTATCTATCATGCGCGGCTGCAACAATTTCTGTCACTATTGCATTGTGCCTTACACTCGCGGACGCGAAAGAAGCCGTGATGTGGAAAGCATCCTGAACGAAGTGCACGATTTACAGCAGAAAGGGTATAAGGAAGTAACGCTGTTAGGCCAGAACGTCAATTCTTATCGCTTCGAGCGGGAAGGAGAGGTCGTAACATTCCCGAAGCTGTTACGTATCGTTGCCGAGGCTGTGCCCGAAATGCGTGTACGCTTTACTACTTCACATCCCAAAGATATGAGTGATGAAACACTACATGTCATTGCTGAAGTACCTAACGTGTGCAAGCATATCCACCTGCCGGTACAGAGCGGAAGTTCGCGTATTCTGAAACTGATGAACCGCAAATATACGCGCGAATGGTACTTGGAAAGGGTAGAGGTCATCCGTCGCATCATTCCCGACTGTGGATTGAGTACTGATATCTTCTCCGGATTCCACTCCGAGACAGAAGAAGATCACCAGATGAGTCTTTCGCTGATGCGTGAATGTGCATACGACTCAGCTTTCATGTTCAAATATTCCGAACGACCGGGAACATATGCTTCGAAACATCTGCCTGATGATGTTCCCGAGGAAGTTAAAATACGCCGGTTAAACGAAATGATTGAATTGCAGAACCAGTTATCTGCCGAAAGCAACGCCCGCGATGTAGGAAAGACATTCGAGGTACTGGTAGAAGGCGTATCAAAACGCTCCAAAGAACAGTTATTCGGACGTACCGAGCAGAATAAGGTAGTCGTATTCGACCGTGGCACACACCGTATCGGTGATCTTGTACGTGTGCGTATCACCGAATCCAGCTCTGCTACCCTGAAAGGTATCGAAGTAACCGAATAACCCCAGACAATAAAAACAAATTTCTTATTTATAATTCAAAATCCGAAAAGAAACAATGAAAAGAAGAATCACGCTCAGTTGGCTGCTCATGGCGTTAATCTGTCTGCCCATGTTCGCCCAGATGCAAGATCCGGTACGATTCAAGACCGAATGGAAAAACCTTTCGGCCAATGAGGCTGAAATTATTTTTACTGGTACGATGGACCAGGGCTGGCATGTTTATTCTACCGACCTGCAAGAAGGAGGCCCTACTTCTGCCACTTTCAACATCGACAAGATAGAAGGAGCAGAGCTGGTAGGAAAACTTACTCCGATAGGGAAAGAAATCAAACAGATGGATCCTATCTTCGAAATGGAAGTAAAATTCTTTGAAGGTACAGCTAAGTTCTCACAGAAAGTTAAGCTCACTGGAGGTGACTATCTGATTACCGGATACCTGGAATTTGGTGCATGCAACGACCAGAACTGTCTGCCACCTACCAGCATTGATTTTTCTTATAAAGGTACTGTAGCTGCACCAGCTAAAACAGAAGAAGCAGCTGCACCTGCCGAATCAACAGAAACAGTAGATTCTGCAGCAGCCGTAACAACTGCCCCTCAGACATTGCAGGAAGCTACCGATTACTGGAAACCGGTTATCAAAGAGCTATCCAATTACGGAAGCACCGAAGAACAGGAATCACATTCCTGGATTTACATCTTCTTTACCGGTCTGGTAGGAGGTATTCTTGCCCTGTTCACACCTTGTGTATGGCCAATTATTCCGATGACTGTCAGCTTCTTCCTGAAACGTACTAAGGACAAAAAGAAAGGTATTCGTGACGCATGGACCTATGGTGCATCTATCGTTGTGATCTATGTAGCGCTGGGACTTGCTATTACACTGATATTCGGAGCTAGTGCACTGAATGCATTGTCTACCAATGCCATCTTCAATATCCTGTTCTTCCTGATGCTGGTTATCTTTGCGGCTTCTTTCTTTGGAGCATTCGAGATCACCCTGCCATCAAAGTGGAGCAACGCTGTCGACAGCAAGGCTGAAGCAACAACCGGTCTGCTGAGTATCTTCCTGATGGCATTCACTTTGTCATTGGTGTCATTCTCTTGTACAGGTCCTATCATCGGTTTCCTGCTGGTAGAAGTTTCTACTACCGGTAGTGTTGTAGCGCCGGCTATCGGTATGTTAGGATTTGCCATTGCACTGGCTTTACCTTTCACACTGTTCGCTATGTTCCCGTCATGGCTGAAATCAATGCCGAAATCCGGAGGTTGGATGAACGTTATCAAGGTGGTATTGGGATTCTTGGAACTGGCATTTGCCTTGAAATTCCTGTCGGTAGCCGACCTTGCTTATGGCTGGAGACTACTCGACCGTGAAACATTCCTTGCACTTTGGATCGTTATCTTTGCTCTGCTGGGTATGTACCTGCTGGGTAAGATCAAATTCCCTCACGACGGCGACAACAATAAGGTAGGAGTAGGACGTTTCTTCCTGGCACTCATCTCACTGGCATTTGCCGTATATATGATTCCGGGACTTTGGGGAGCTCCTCTGAAAGCTGTCAGCGCATTTGCACCTCCTATGCAGACTCAGGATTTCAACTTATACAAGAATGAAGTACACGCCAAGTTTACCGACTTCGATGCTGGTATGGAATACGCTCGCCAGAACAACAAACCGGTCATGATAGACTTCACCGGATATGGTTGCGTAAACTGCCGTAAGATGGAACTTGCTGTATGGACTGACCCGAAAGTAAGTCAGATGCTGAACAACGACTACGTACTTATCACGCTGTATGTAGACGAAAAGACCAAGCTTCCAGAACCGATAAAGGTTACAGAAAACGGAACAGAACGTACTCTTCGTACAATAGGTGACAAGTGGAGCTACCTGCAACGTTCTAAGTTCGGAGCCAATGCACAGCCATTCTATGTATTGCTCGACAACGAAGGCATGCCTCTGAACAAGTCATATTCTTACGACGAAGACATTGCTAAATATGTAGACTTCCTCCAGACTGGATTGAAAAACTACAAAAAATAATTATCCTCAGGATAAATAAATCAACAATACTTCGGTAAAAATTTACCGAAGTATTGTTATAAATTTCCCTACAATTTTTCTTTCACGCGAATTATACCCTTAAAGAACCTTAACAAAACACTCTCCATACCCGATTTATTTGTTATTTTGCAGCAAATTAGGGAATAAAGTGAATATACTCAATATAGATACATGTCCTCTCTGCGGGAAAACGCATTTTGAGGAAGTCATGACTTGTACGGACCATTATGCCACCGGTGAAAAATTTACGATTTACCGCTGTAAGGCGTGTGGTTTTTTGTTTACGCAGCATGTGCCCGACGAAAGTGAGATAGGCAGGTATTATGAATCGCCGGATTATATCTCGCACACGGATACGCGCAAGGGACTTGCCAACCGTCTGTATCACTATGTACGGGGATTTATGCTGGGACGCAAGGCTTCGCTGATAGAGCGGATCTGCGGTACCCGGAACGGCAGCTTGCTGGATATCGGTACGGGTACGGGGTATTTCAGCCATTTCATGCAGAAACGGGGATGGAAGGTTTCTGCCATCGAGAAGAGCCCGCAGGCACGGGCGTTTGCCAAGGAGCATTTCGAGCTGATGGTGGAGGCTCCGGAAGCGCTGGCGGCTTACGGCAAAGGGAGCTTCGATGTGATTACGCTGTGGCATGTCATGGAGCATTTGCAGGATATAAACGGTACCTGGAAGCGGCTTGCCGACATGCTGAAGGAGCGTGGTGTGCTGGTGGTAGCTGTACCTAATCCGGTTTCGTTCGATGCACAGCATTACAGGGAGATGTGGGCGGCGTATGATGTACCGCGGCATCTGTGGCATTTTACGCCTTCTGTCATGCAGCAGTTCGGAGCAAAATATGATTTTATCCTGACCGAACGGCATCCGATGCCGTTTGACGCGTTTTATGTTTCCATGCTTTCGGAAAAGTACCGGGGAAGCCGTATGCCTTTCCTGAAAGGAATGATTAAGGGAACGGAGGCGTGGTTTGCTTCGCTGGTGAAAAAGGAACAGAGCAGTTCCATGATTTACGTATTCAGAAAAAAGTAAGGGTATGAGCAGAAAACCGGGATCTTTCTTTGATATGCAGTTCGTGACGTCGAGCATCAGCACGATGCTTGTCCTGCTGTTGTTGGGGATAGTCGTTTTTTTCGTAATGGCTGCCAACAATCTTTCTGTATATGTCCGCGAGAATATCGCTTTCTCGATTCTGATCAGTGACGATATGAAGGAAACGGATATTCTCCGCTTTCAGAAACAGCTGAACAAGGAGGTATACGTAAAGCAGACGACGTATATATCGAAGGCGCAGGCGCTGAAGGAGCAGACGGAGGCGATGGGAACAGATCCGGCGGAGTTTCTGGGGCATAATCCGTTTACGGCTTCCATCGAGGTGAAGCTGAATGCGGATTACGCAAATTCTGACAGCGTTGCGTGGATAAAGGATGAGATTCAGTCGAAGAACAAGCAGGTGATAGAGATCAATTACCCGCAGGATCTGCTGGATGCGGTAAACAGTAATATCCGGAAGATCAGTATTGTATTACTCGGACTGGCGGCGCTGCTTACGCTGATTTCGTTTGCGCTTATCAACAATACCATCCGGCTGGCGGTATATTCGAAACGTTTTCTTATTCATACCATGAAGCTGGTGGGGGCCAGCTGGTCGTTTATCCGGCGACCGTTTTTGCTGCGCAACATGTGGATAGGGATACTGGCTGCTACGATGGCGGACGCGGTACTGATAGGACTGGCGTATATGCTGGTGCATTATGAACCGGACTTGCTGGCGGTGGTTACACCGGGAGTGATGGTTGTGGTGATGGGAGCGGTTTTTGTTTTCGGGGTGCTGATTACTTCGCTCTGCGCACTTATTTCCATCAACAAGTATCTCCGCATGAAAGTAAGTGAATTGTATTATATATAATAGGTGAAACTAACCAACCAATTTTTCTTTTCAATATGGACAAAAAGAACTTTGCCTTTGATAAAACGAACTTCATCCTGCTGGCTGCGGGTATGGTGGTGATTATCATCGGTTTCCTGCTGATGACGGGACCGGGCTCTACGGAAATGACTTTCGAGCCTGATATTTTCAGTGTACGTCGTATCAAGGTAGCACCGCTGGTTTGCTTCCTGGGATTTATTTTCATGATTTACGGTATACTGCGCAAACCGAAAAGTATTCAAAATAACAACAATAATTCAAGAGAATGAACTGGATAGAAGCTTTAATTTTAGGTATTCTGCAGGGACTGACAGAATATCTGCCTGTGAGCAGCAGCGGACATCTGGCTATTGGATCGGCTCTGTTTGGCATAGAGGGGGAGGAGAATCTGACTTTTACCATCGTGGTACATGTGGCAACAGTACTGAGTACGCTGGTTATCTTGTGGAAGGAAATAGACTGGATATTCCGTGGGCTGTTTAAATGGCAGCTAAACGAGGAAACAAAATATGTATTGAATATAATAATTTCAATGGTTCCGATCGGCATTGTGGGGGTGTTCTTTAAGGATTATGTGGAGGAGATTTTCGACTCGGGACTGCTGATTGTAGGATGTATGCTCCTGCTGACGGCTGTACTGCTGACTTTCTCTTATTATGCGAAACCGAGACAGAAGGAACGTATCAGCATGAGGGATGCGTTTATTATCGGACTGGCGCAGGCTTGTGCGGTAATGCCGGGACTGTCGCGCTCGGGAAGTACGATCGCTACCGGTCTGATACTGGGTAACAAGAAGGAAACGCTGGCTCAGTTTTCTTTCCTGATGGTGATACCGCCGATTCTGGGCGAGGCTTTGCTGGATGGAATGAAGATTATAAAGGATGCTTCTGCGGTAAGTGCGGGCATCAGTACAGCATCGCTGGTGGTAGGCTTCCTGGCTGCTTTCGTTTCGGGATGTATCGCATGTAAGTGGATGATTAATATTGTAAAGAAGGGCAAGCTGATCTGGTTTGGCGTGTATTGCGCCATCGTAGGTATCATCACGATTGTTACAAGCTTGCTGTCATAAACACAAACGGATGAACTTTAAAGAAGGAGAAGTGTTATATTTTGACAAGCCGCTGCGATGGACATCGTTCGCGCTTGTGAATAAAGTGAGGTATCATATCAGCCGCAAGCTGGGAGTGAAGAAAATAAAGGTAGGACACGCCGGAACACTTGATCCGCTGGCTACGGGGGTCATGATTATCTGTACCGGAAAGGCTACCAAGCGTATCGAGGAGTTCCAGTATCACACCAAGGAGTATATCGCTACGCTGCAACTGGGGGCTACAACTCCCTCGTACGACCTAGAAAAGGAGATTGATGCTACGTATCCGACGGAGCATATCACACGTCTGCTGGTGGAGGATACGCTGAAGAATTTCGTGGGAACGATAGAGCAGATTCCGCCGGCTTTTTCGGCTTGTAAGGTGGACGGCAAACGTGCATACGACCTTGCCCGCAAGGGGGATGAGGTGGAGTTGAAACCGAAAACGCTGGTGATTGATGAAATTGAGTTGCTGGAATGTAACCTGCCGGAAATCAAGATTCGTGTGGTATGCAGCAAGGGAACGTATATCCGGGCGCTGGCACGCGATATCGGTGAAGCGCTGAACAGCGGAGCGCACCTTACCGGACTGATACGGACACGGGTAGGGGATGTCAGACTGGAGGATTGCATGCAGGTGGATGACTTTGAGGCATGGCTCGACCAACAGGATATAGAAATTACAAACGATTAAGGAAAGGATAATAAGATGAAACTGTCACAATTCAAATTTAAGTTGCCGGAAGATAAGATCGCACTGCATCCGGCGAAGTACAGAGATGAGTCGCGACTGATGGTGGTTCATAAGGCTACCGGAGAGATTGAACATGTGGTATTCAAGGATATCTTGAATTATTTTGATGACAAGGACGTATTTATCTTTAATGATACAAAGGTATTTCCTGCACGTTTATATGGTAATAAAGAAAAGACCGGAGCACGTATCGAGGTGTTCTTGTTGCGTGAGCTGAATGAGGAACTGCGCCTGTGGGATGTGCTGGTGGACCCGGCTCGTAAGATACGTATCGGAAACAAGCTTTATTTCGGAGATGATGACTCGATGGTGGCGGAAGTAATCGATAATACGACTTCACGCGGACGTACACTCCGTTTCCTGTACGACGGACCGCACGATGAGTTCAAGAAGGCGCTTTATGCGCTTGGTGAACCGCCATTGCCACCGTTTATCCACCGTCCGGCTGAACCGGAGGATGAGGAACGCTTCCAGACAATCTTCGCGAAGAATGAAGGCGCTGTAACGGTACCGGCTGCGGGATTGCACTTCAGCCGTGAACTGATGAAGCGTATGGAAATAAAGGGCATCGATTTCTCTTTCATTACCATGCACTGTGGGCTGGGTGGTTTCCGTGATATCGATGTAGAGGATCTTACCAAGCATAAGATGGATTCGGAACAGATGTTTGTGGAGGCTGAGGCTTGCCGCATCGTAAACGAGGCAAAGGATCGTGGCAATAAGGTTTGTGCGGTAGGTGCTGACGTTATGCGTGCCATAGAAACTGCTGTGGGTACCGACGGACATCTGAAGGAATTCGAGGGTTGGACAAACAAGTTTATTTTCCCTCCGTACGATTTCTCACTGTCTAATGCGATGGTCAGCAACTTCCATATGCCGCTGTCTACAATGCTGATGCTGGTTTGCTCTTATGGCGGATATGAGCTGGTGATGGATGCTTATAACATTGCGCTGAAAGAGGATTACCGCTTCGGTACTTACGGGGATGCAATGCTGATACTGGATAAATAAACGGATACCATGGCAAAAGTTTACTTGAGCCTGGGTACAAACATGGGTGATAAAGAAGCAAACTTACGTACTGCCGTCCGATTGATAAATGACAGGATAGGGAAGGTGACTTCCCTATCTTCTTTTTATCGGACTGCTCCCTGGGGATTTGTGTCGGATAATGATTTTCTGAATGCGGCGGCATGCTCGGAAACGCTGCTCGATCCGCTGGAGGTACTGCATCTGACGCAGGCTATCGAGAAGGAAATGGGCAGAACGACCAAGTCGGTGGAGGGGGTGTATAGTGACCGGCCGATAGACATCGACTTGCTGATGTACGATGATACGGTGATGCAGACTCCGGAACTGACACTGCCGCATCCGCTGATGGGGGAACGGAGTTTCGTCATGGACCCGCTGGCGGAAATTGTCGGTGAGGTGGTACACCCTGTTTCGGGACTGACGATGGAGGAAATGAGAAAAAGGCTTGCCCAATTTATATAAAGCTATGTTAAAAGAGGGATAACTTTGTAATTATTCCAATTTATATCTGTATTTTTGCAGCCGAAAATAAAAGTGGAAAGATTTGAGTAGCTTGCAACCACGGAAAAAAATGCTAAAACACAT
>OGOS01000149.1_pt1 | contig 56458 bp, 40 predicted proteins | sample 1552701 | NCBI WGS metagenome assembly OGOS01 (sample SAMEA2580128, study PRJEB22360) | human gut metagenome | biome: human gut; feature: human-associated habitat; material: faeces | place: Denmark | collected 2008/2010
GTATTCCAGTAAGGGGACTTATTTTATATTCATTAATCCTTGTATCAGCTATAAAAAATTCCGAAATAAAAATAACAATAGAAAAATAAATATAAAATTGAAAATAGAAATTTTTTCTTTTGTATATGTACATACAAATTATCATTATAACTACAACCATACAAATCATCTCAAACAATTGACTTGGAAACGCCCTATTCCATCTACGTATTATCTTGCCGCCACAACATCCATTCAGCAGACAAGATATACGATTAAATAAATGTTGAATTCCCAAATATGCAACAACAGCATTTCTTGCTTGTCCCACACAACTTTTGTTTTTCCAAATAAAAGCAAATACAAATTCCATTAAAACAAGTGTTGCCAATACGCGACCAAGGAAATGTGTTGCCGTTCCATTTCCATTATAAAATATACTTTTTATATAACGAGCAAACGGTGCACTTATTCCCATAATTGCCAAAAGAATCACTATAATTTTCCATCTATATTTTTCTTCTTTGCAATATTTTTCTAATATAAAATACATTGCAAAACTGCCACTTAATGTACCAAGGTTTATAAAAAGCGTATAACTTTCTAATAAATATTTTCCAATATGTATATACGGATACATACTCCTATTTCCTCCTTTATCTAAAAATATCTAAAATTGCTTTTGTCATTTCTTCTGTCTTGCTATCCAGAAAAAAATGGTATTCATTTTTGTAGACAATTTTACTAATAGGGGCATCTAAATATTTATTCCATATTTTCCATTTCTTTTTACAACCTTTTGTTAAGATATCTTTCTGTCCAAAAATAAGCAACACTTTCCTCACCTTTACCTTGTGCGACAATTTAAAATAATCAAAAAAAACACTGCTTTCTTTGCGAAACATTTTTATAACCGGATCTGAAATATCTATATTTTCTCTATGTAAATATTGAATCAATTTACCCACCTTTTTATCCCCTAACAACTTCCATGGCGAACCAAATTGTTTTAATATCCTTTCCGGAGGTAATGCTGCACACAATATGATTCCAGAAACAACCGCTTTATTTGGCATTTTTTCATATGCTGTCATCGCCAAAGCAGTTCCTGTACAATACCCTAATAGTATAATTTTTTCATATAGTTCAGAAACTTCCTTTAAATCATCTGATCGGGTTACCCCAAAATCGATTTTATATTTGGCCATTTCATCTGCAAATTTTTTATACGCATCAGCAGTTCCTGCTGCATATGGAAATGCTAATATTGCATGTGTATTACAGTTATTATATAGCCATTGAATCTTGTCATTTTTACTGGCAACTATATTTTCTACTGTCCCATATTTATAGAATTCTTCCGCTGTATAATTATACCCATTCTCTTCCAAATCCAAAATAACTTCCATTAGTTTAATAGAATCTAACCCATTCAGAAATAAATTATCATTAACTGAAATCTTTTTTCCTATTTTCTTCTGAACACATTCTACAATAATTTCTTCTTCCTTGTTTTTAGGTTGTTTAACTTGCCTTTTATTATCTTTCTTTGCTAGATATTGCTTCAAACATTGATAATCAGTTTTACCATTTCTTGTAAGTGGAATATCTTTTATCCAGACAAATTCTGTAGGTATACTATATATTGGTAAATCGTATGCTATTTTATTTGCTATATCTCTAATCGGTGCTTTTGACATATAAATTCCTACCAAATGATTCTCTATCTGCATAACTACTGCCCTTATTATTTCTGGAACATGCAGCATATTTGCTTCTATCTGAGTAAGATCAATACGCATTCCATTTATTTTGCACTGTTTGTCTTCACGACCACAATAATATATCTGACCATCAAATCCCAATATTGCTTTATCCCCAGTATTATATTTCCTAATTCCTATCTTAGCATCTGTATAATACTGCTTTGAATCATATCCCCAATAGCCCTGTCCGACTAAAACTCCTCCAACAACCAGATTACCCTCTACTCCAACCGGAACACAATCTCCATTTTGATTCAATATTTCAATCATCGTTCCTGGTATTGGTTTTCCAATGGGTACTCTTTTTTCCTTTCCTGTACACTCGTAATATGTTACATCAATTGTACATTCTGTTGGTCCATATAAATTATGTAATTTTGCAGTTTGAAAACATCTATAAAACTGTTGTACAACAACCGCTTGTAATGGTTCTCCACTTGAATATACATGTTTTATTTCAGGTAAAATAATTTTATTATTTTCAATACAAGTAAGAAAAATGCTTAACATTGCCGGTACAAAATGTATTGTAGCAATTTTCCCTCTCTGAATTGCTTTTACAATCTTATAAGGATCTGCCCGATAACAATCCGGAAGTAAATATAAAATTTCGCCCTGACAAAGAGGGAGAAAGAACTCCCACATAGATACATCAAATGTATATGATGCTTTTTGCAATACTGCTCCACTTTTCCCATACTGTTCTACCATCCAATGAACGCGCCATGCCAAAGAAGCATGCGATATCATAACTAATTTAGGCTGTCCTGTACTGCCAGAAGTGTACATACAATAAGCTGTCATTTCTGGTCGAATATCAGGTAATTGACCTGTATATTCACCATATTGTATCGCTTCTAACGCCTGTCTTTCTGTTATAATATGTATACAATCTTTTTTTATTTTATCAATTCTTTCTTTTGATTCATTTACTCCTATTGGAACAAATGATGCTCCGGCTTTCCATATACCTAAAAAAACAATAGGTAATAATTCAGATACTTTCATTTGAACACCAACAAATTCTCCTATATGAACTTGTTGATTTAGTATCCAATGTGCAATCCGATCCGACTTCTCCCATAACTCTCGATAAGTCAATACTTTCTGATCATGTATTAAATCATCATATATAACTGCTATTGATTTCTTATTTGACATGCACCGAAAATCATGCATAAGTAATTTACACTTATATTGTTTATTAAAATCGGAATTTAGTAATTTCCATAATTTATGATCAATAGCAGCCAACACAGAACATTGTTTAATCCGAATACCGCTTATACCTTGGCCAATAATATGAAACAAGCGTTCAATTGTCGCATCTATTTCATTTTCTTTATATGCAGTCGTTTGATATTGTACTTGAATTTCAATTATATTTTTTTTGTCATTTACATAAAATCTCAATGGTATTTCCTGATAGCCACTTGAAATTTCTTTTAAATGATTAAATTGCTCCGCAGGAATTAATTTGACATTTCGATAAGAAACACCTGTATCATAATAATCGTTTGAATGATTATTTTTTCGCATATATTCCGTAAATGATGCTGAAGATACGCGCATCATTTGAAATAATATACTCATAACTTTTTTGCAATGAATATCGAAAGTATCATCTTCTAATACATCTATAAAAGTTGGCATTTGATTTACTTTCATACCTACAATATCCATATCATTTTTTTTACGATTAATCATACTGCGCCCAATACATACCCGGTTTGACATCCTAATCTTAGAGAGATAGATACTTATACTTCCAAAAAAGATTGACTCTATTGTTAAATTCTTTCTTCTTGCATATTCTGTTATAGTATTATATTGATCTTTCGACAACACATATGTTTTTCTTCTGGAATCTATACCTTCATTTTTTATGATCCTCCAGTTCTCAGGCATATCTATCTTCATTAAATCATGTATCCATTCATTCTCCCTTGTAGAATTTATCTCTTTGTTGTGCATTGCAATAACATATTTATCATCTATTTCTCTATTAACAGGCAATCCCCTATACATTTTGCAAATGTAATCTTTAAATTTATCATGTAATAATACAAAACTATATCCATCCACAATTATATGATGTGCCTTCATATATATACTTATATAATTATCCCCTATCCAATAACAAATTTCATATAATGGTTCATCATAAAATGGAAAACTTTTTCCCATCCATTCTGTTAACTCCTCATCTGTTGGTTTAGTTATATTTTTCCATTTTACTATGTTGACTGGTTGTTTTGCTAAATATGGAGTATTATCTTTTTTTACCTGAATATTAAAAATTAAAATATCTTCAATCACATACTGCATTGCTTTTATTGGAATCGTTGGATCATCCTTTATTTTTTCCATCATTATTCCACCAATATTGCACACGCCTTTTTGAGGATATAATAGTTGCATATCCAAAATTTGCATTTGTTCCTTTGTAAAAAACAATTTATCCATTCCCTACTCCTAAAAAAGCAGATGAATGAATTGTCATTCATCTGCTTCTTCTCCTTAATCTTACTTTAAATTACTTAACTGTTAAACCATATTTTGTTGTTTTGTAATTGTCATCATTACCTGTAACTTTAATAAAATATGTGCCCTTCTTCAAGCTAAGAACTTTATATCTCGTATCATCAACGCCTTTGGACCGAAACGACGCAATCCTATGTAATTTTGAATCATATACATATATTTTCCAATATGCCTGCTTTTTCGGCATATATTTATGACTAAAAACTATCTTCACAGATTTCTTTGACTTCAATTTGATTTTATAAAAATCTACATCATGCTGTTCAGATATTGTTCCATATATTTTCTTTTTATATTTAATATTATTTGCATTTACTATTTTGTCATTAAATTTTCCTGTTTTAAAATTATATTCTTTTTCCCATGAATTTGATGGAGTGTATTTAATTGTAAAACTATATGCCTTTGAATCGAAATAATCATCACCACTCGTTATTTTTACATAATATGTTCCTGCTGTGACTCCTATTGCTGGTGTTGTTATACTTTTTCTTGTTCCTTTTGATGCAACACAACATATAGTTTCTGTTTTTGCATTAACAAGACTTGCATACCAACATACTTCTGATGTTAATACATTTTTATGTTTGAAATTCAACGTAATATATCCATTTCCCGGAACAGTAACTTTGTAAAAATCAACATCCTTCTCTGTCCCAATCGAGCCATATGTTACTTTATTTACAAATGTATTACTCGCACCATTCTGTTCATTATTCGTCCTCTTTGAATTGGAATTATACTCAACCTCCCAATTATTTGCGGTCTTGAATTTAGGAGTCAACGAATATGTAGAATCGCTATAACTTTCATGACAACCGTTAGATGACATTACTTTAATATAATAGGTACCTTTTGATAATCCAAGACTATCTCCTATAAGTTTTTCGTCCGTACCAGTGGATTGAATTGTTTGTAAAATTGTTGAAAGATCCTCAGCATATACATAAATCAGCCAATATGTCTTGGTATCTAACAAATTATCATGTTCAAAAACGATATTAAGTCTACCAGTTGTTTTTATATTAATTTGATACAACAAATTATCACCATCTTCTGTTATGGCATCTTGAACTGTTGTATTAAGATTAATAAATTCAGCATCATTTGCTGAAGATGTTATAGCTGATCCAGCTATAATCATTATTAGTAAAACGGAAAAAAACATTATCGATATTTTTCTTTTCATATTCTATCTCCCTTCATTTATCAACTTATTAAGTATATGAAATAACACGTCAAACCAATTATTATATTCTGCTATCCCATACTACTTAACTATTTAATTTACCTTTTTATAATATCACAAAAAAAGCACAACAACCGTTCCATGCAAAATTAACATTTTGCATTGCATTTTCAACAACAAAACGGCCCGACATCCCTCTATCCAATTGACAGAGTTCATATCGAGTTGTCTCACATTTTATATTATTTTGTCACTTAATCCAATAACTACATATCATCCCGTTTTAATGAGATACCTTTTCATTCGTTTTCCTACTTATACCCTTTTTCCTTCTCATATGCGATTATAAAATCCCGGTTTGCCAGTTCGTATTTATTAAATACTGCTGTGGCGTCAAAATCATCCGACCGTCAACACTTAACTGACACGACTGATATTCGACCGTTTCATATTAATTATTATAAATATAACATAATTATCTAGTCACATTATTGAACATAATCCCATATATTAAATAAATCATTATATGTAACTGTATCCTCTACCTCCTCTTGAACCAATGTAACATTCCCACTTTCTATATCGACATAATAATGGCTTAATGCCCCTGTATAGGAACGATATAGAATCGTGTATTCAGTACTTGTTTCTTCTTCCACTAACCAATAGAATGTATGCTCTTCACTATTCATATCATTTAAAGACGGATTATCTTCCCTGCAATATGCTTCTACTGCTTCGCATGCCATATCGGAAGTTAATTCTGACATAGTTTCTTCCGGTGAATTTCCTGTTTCCGTTTTTTCTCCTGCGTTCTCACTCATTTCCTTTATTTCAGTCGATGATTCTGTCACTTCATCAAAAGAAGTCAACCCACTAACAATACAACTCTCTGAATACCAGTCATCTCTGTATTTCTCATATTGTTCCTCTGATATAGTTTCCCGATCTTCTGTACTATATGTCGGATTCTTTGAATAAAAATAATTCATTATCTCATAGTTTTCTTCCGTTGGTTCTGTATATACATTATCAATCAGCTGCATATCACCATCTTTCAAAACATATCGTTCTGTACCATGATAAGCAGCCCCACCAGAAGCATCTCTGTAAAAATAGTTTTCACAATACAAAACATCGCATCTTTCCCAACTACTTAAAAGTAATTTTGGGGTTTCGTTTACCAATGTATACAAATCATAGATAAAAGGAGAATTTTTACTTGCAATTATCAGCTCACTAATTCCATCACCGTCAATATCTTCTATCTTATAACCTACATCCGATAAGTCCCCACCCATTAACATAATATTATATCCACCATATGTAAGATCACTGGTTTCATACTTATAATCATCCCTTAACGCCTGCAGATCTCCATCATTCTGATACTTTTTCCGATGTTCCAGATACGAAGAAATGAGTTCTTCATAAATGGATTCTGCCTCTTCTCGCTCTTTATTATCTTCCGTATCAGGCAACTCGGCAGAACCTGCTTTTCCTTGTTTTGTTTCTGATATAACCTCCTCTGATACAGCGTCTGTTGTGTCTTCTTTTAATATCTCGGTTGTAATCTCTGTATCATTCTCTGATGTTATTTCTTTCCTCTTGTCTATATCTTTTCCTGAGATGCTTATCTGTTTTTTCGCATTTCCTCTAATAACAGGATATGCATAATAATCATCCTCCTCAATGTTATGAAACCAATCATTTTTTCCATGTTTCTTAATAGCCAATTGTAACGCATCTTCCAATGTGTTTCCCTGTTGTAACATAGAATGCATAACACTATTCGTTATGCCTGTTGCATAACTGGCTTGAACTGTATTTTTAAATCCAAGAACAGCATCTGCACCCAGATCATCAATAAACATATCTGCATATGAATAATTTATTGCTTCTCCATTACAATCACATCCAAAAAACTGACATGCCTCTACTATTACCATGGAATCATTAAATTCTCCTTTTGTATAATATCTTTTGAAAAATGAAGGATAAATCCAATAACTACATTCCCCATCTATTCCATGAACTCTTGCAATATCATGTCTTATCAAGTCTTTCCAATATTTTAATGTTTTTCCATCCGCATCAATAACAATATACGACTGACCATTATACATGATTCCATGTGTCGCAAATACATACACATCTTGTTTTTCCAACTTTTTTATTTTTTCTACAGTAATATCCTTTATAGTACGGAAATCAACTTTATCCGTTCCCCATCTGTCAGCCATATCATTTAAAAAATAATCAAACTCTGGTCCCACTGCATAAATCAAGCTCGCATTTATTTTAGTAGCTGACTTCTTGGAAGCTCCTTGCATTGCTGCCTTTTCTGTTTTTTCTAATACATTCTCGTTATTCAATGTTTTAGATGTAAAATTCTTATCTCCGTCTATCCCAAATGTTTGATCAGCCTCAGCTCGAAGAGAAATTCCACCCCATATCCCATTTTTATATATAAATCTATATACCAACGAGTCTTCGTCAAACTGAATATCATATATGTAATCTTCTTCCTCTAACTTGTCTAAAAAGGAAGAAATCTTTTTCTTGCTTTCATCAATATCCAGACTACTAAAATCAGTCTCAGTCATAAATGTATCAATCATCCCATCCGTTGTCTGAAAGTTCTGCTTATCCCATTGTATTTTCAAGAAACCTAAGCCACATATAATTCCTACTAATAAAATGAATACTACAGTAATTATACTTATTATTTTTATCGTTTTTCTCATATTTTCCTCCAGTTATTAAATAACAAAACAGCTCTCCACCCATATTCCAGATACATATTAAATATTAACTGAAAAAACGAGACAATCATGATAACAAATATTCTATATTACCAATCCTGCCTCGATTTTCCATAAACATCTACTAAACTCTGTTTAATAAAACCATACTATTTATTCAAACCAGTTCTATCTTCTATAAAGTGATTTAACAGTACTGGCTTTTGATTTATAAATCTTACCATTTACTTTTTTATATGCGACCACCTTATAATAATATCGGTTCCATCTATATCTAGCTCCTTTATCCAGATAAGAACCGATTTTTCTGGACTTGATCGTCTTAATCTTTTTATATGATCCATTGTTCATTTTTCTGTAAATCATATATCCTGAAGCATTTGATGATTTCTTCCACGTAATTCGGATTCCATTTGATTTCTTTTTAAGCTTTGTTACTTTCGTCTTCGCTGGTTTTATCTGAAATGATTTTGTAACCGTTCCCTTATAATCGCCTGTAAATGTGATCTTATATGTATAAGTTCCGATATTTTTTCTTCCACTTGGAACTGTAACAATATAATCTACACCTTTTGTAAGTGCTCTGCCAAAATTATCTTTTGCAATTACATTTGGCGTCTTTACCTTACCATTGTAGGAATAGCTTGTTGTTGACAAAGATACATTATGGGAACTCAATGTCATTTTTGAAGAGTATGTTAATGTATATGGACCGGTATAATAATGATCTGACTCACTCCTTTTCACATAAATATAATAAAAACCAGGCTCTAAATTTATACTATATGTTTCGCTGATATAGCCTGTATTTTTTCGTTCCAAGTATTCATCCCAAACTTCATCACCATTATTATTGTATATTGTTAATTCACATTCCGCTATTTCACTCTTTATTCCGAGCGTTATTGTTGTCTTTTTTGATAAACTAATACCATAAATATCCTGCCCATCATTTATTGCAAGCTGTCCTTGTATCACAGCCTCTTTTCCTAAATTTTGAGCCTGTGCATAATAGTCATTCGGTTCCTTTTCATTTGAATTTGCACTAACAAAATTCCATATAATAGTAAAATAATCAAAATCTTCTTCTTCAATATCCCAATTATCTACTCTCATGTAATAAGTTCCTGCACGAAAATCATCATAAAAATAAGACGTGCCAAAGCCTAAGTCATAATTATAACCACACTCATAATCTGTAATATAATTTCCGTTGCTATCATATATGCTTATGTCAAAACCTGCTGCATATAGCTTTGCATCAATTTGAAGTCGTCCATCAGTTGCAAAATTAAGAGTATATGTTATTTGATCTCTATCATTAGACAAACAGTCACTAATAGTATTCCCGCCAGCCAATGCTGCAGTATAATCTTCCTGTACACTTGTAGTCTGAGAAGCTGCCTGCGATCTTATTCCAGCATTACTAATACATAATACTCCTGCACCTATTGCAAATGCCGTTCTTTTTAGCCATTTTAATAATTTACTTTCTTTTGTCATATTCATTTACCTCCATTTTTTACTTATAATTTAGGCTTTGCCAAACGCCTATCATTTAATGTAGTATCTGATAAATTCCACTTTCTCGAAATAGCCTCTTCAATTTTTATCTAATCTGTATCCGCCGCCAAACAATCGTCAAAAGAAGTCAAACCACTAACAATACACCTCTCTGAATACCAGTCATCTCTGTATTTCTCATATTGTTCCTCTGATATAGTTTCCCGATCTTCTGTACTATATGTCGGATTCTTTGAATAAAAATAATTCATTATCTCATAGTTTTCTTCCGTTGGTTCTGTATATACATTATCAATCAGCTGCATATCACCATCTTTCAAAACATATCGTTCTGTACCATGATAAGCAGCCCCACCAGAAGCATCTCTGTAAAAATAGTTTTCACAATACAAAACATCGCATCTTTCCCAACTACTTAAAAGTAATTTTGGGGTTTCGTTTACCAATGTATACAAATCATAGATAAAAGGAGAATTTTTACTTGCAATTATCAGCTCACTAATTCCATCACCATCAATATCTTCTATCTTATAACCTACATCTGATAAATCATCCTTTATTAACAAAATATTATATCCACCACATGCAAGATCACTGAATTCGTACTTATAATCATTCTGTACAGCCTGTAAATCTCCATCATTCTGATACCTTTTCCAATGTTCTATATACGAAGAAATGAGTTCTTCATAAATAGATTCCGCCTGCTTATCATTATCCTCTTCCGTATCCGGCAGCTTAGAAGAACCTGCCTTTTCCCGTCTTTCTTCCGTTGTTTCGCTTTCCTCTAACACAACCTTCTCTGTTGTGCTTTCTGTTAGTAACTCACTTGTATTTTCAGTTGTAATCTCGACCTTATTTTCGGTTACAACATTTGTTGAAGTATCCGCAACAGTATCTGTCTCTGATATAGTTACCTGCGATTGCACGGTTTCATCAGATGGATGTCCACCTTCACTCACTCTACTATTGCAGGAACATAACATACCGATCAACGCACACGCACTCAATCTATATAGAATTTTATTGTTACACATAAAATATATAATCCTTTGTTCTTACATCTTACCGATCATAAACACTCACTATATTAAAAGATACAAGTTCTCCATTATATGATACATCAGCGATATAATACATATTATATACAGTACTATAATGATATAAAGATATTGCCGCTTTAGCTGCATCTGATGCAGCATCTCCGCTACTATAATCACCATCCTTTGTCTCATATGGTATAATGCTCGCCTCTATGTATCCATTTATCTGCATAGCATCAGAACCATAAAGCACCCCTTCCTGACAAATATCCTTTGTAAACAAAGATATTGTTCCTTCAAGTCCTGTTCGATCACTTTTTACAAATCTTCCCTCTATTTGTTCTGCACAAATTGCACGATTGATTATTTCTGCAGCCTTTTCTTCCATTGATATTTTATAGAGAATTATACCTCCAAAAAGTAATACACATCCTAAACTGCAAATAGCTAAAATGCATAATTTTATGTTTTTTATACTTTTATCTGAACTTTTAACATAACATACAAGCAATATAATAATAACTGTTAATGCTATTGCCGCTACTATCCCGGCTATCCAATCAATATAATTTAATATAACCATAATGTTTTACCTTCGTTTTGATATTATTTTTTTGGTGCGACATAATTCTTATGCAACGTTGGATTAACAAAACCAAAAATAAATGTTGAAGATCCAAACCATGAAGAGTTTCCACTATAAAAACATACTTTTAATTCCTTTACCCCTGATATATTAACATTTACATCTATTGGTTCTACTCCTCCTAAAATCGCATCTGTTCCATATATCATTTCATCATCTTCATTATATATTATCAACTGTGCTCCATAATTGCTCTCATCTGTACAATCTTTACTATCATAACTTAATGCAAAAGTTCCCGTTAATGTATCGTATTCTCCATTGAGCATATATGAAATAGTTACCCATCTATTGCTTGTACCAGAATTTATAATTTTTATTCCGGAATTACCACCATTTCCTAAATTATCCTTATCCTGAGCTACCCATTTATCAATCTCCAAATAATACGGATCCTCTGAGTCTTCATAAAATGGATCTATATCAGTTAAAGCAACGGGACAAAAACTATTTACTCTTTCTCTCTGTTCCTTTAATTCCTTACTATCAGGCACTACTCCTTCTGCAACTGACAAAGCAGATTTTGCATCATTATAATTTCCCTTTTTTAATGCTTTTTCTGATTTATTTATAGCATTATTTACACATGTATTTTGTGCATTTGTTATTTCAACTTCATAAGCCTGATCTTGGAAATAATCCATTAATTTGTTATATGTCTGTACGGCAGACGCCCAGTCTTTCTGTTCTTCAAATTCTTTTGCTTTATTTTCTAGGTATGTCCTATACTTTTGCTTGACATCAGCTATTTTTGAGCTAAGAGTATTATCATCATATGTCTTTTGTGCTGTTTCATAAACAGAAACAGCTTCTAAATATTTATTATCATCTAAATAAATCTTTGCTTTCTGATCTGCTATTTCTATAAACTTCTTCTTCGATTCAGCAAGTTTTGATACTGATTCGTCATAATTACTATCTCCTGAAATAACCTTCGCATATTTGCTGATTGCATCTTTATAATCTGCTTTTGAATATGCTTGCTCTGCTGCTGTGAAATCCGTTTTAGATTGTTTCAATTTACTTGTCAGTTCTTGTAAATTACGAATATATTCTTCACAATCATTATCATCAGTTTCTGATAACAAATTTGCCAGCTTTACCGATGTCTGATCATAATCAATATTTCCTTCATTGTAATCATTTACAATATCATTAGCTTCACTAATAACATTTCCTTTCGTCATACATCCACCAGTTAATAATAAACAACATATTAAAATTAATATTCTCATCGTTTTATTTTTCATCTGCAATTTACTCTCCACCGCTTGTTTTTCTTTTGCATTTAACTTACAAATTTCCTGCTGAGGAAAAGAAGCTTTTTTCTTCCTGATTTATTTCTTCTTTTTCTATAGTTTCTTTTTTTATCTCTCTATTGTATAAATCTCCTTTTAAACTGCCAGCACGCATATACCCTTTTTCTGGCTCTTCTAAATTATCCTCAGGCTCCGCATAACTGTTCTGTACTCCGGTAGCATCATAATAGCTATATACATTATTATCGATGTTATATTCAGAATATGCATCATTGTATATCGCACTTGTATCATATCCACTATATGTATTATAAATGTCAACTGTGTCATACCCATTATATGCATTGTTATATCCTTCATTTACATTAGCATAGCCATTATATGGCTCAGATGAATTATATCCACTGTAACTGTCATATGCTCCAGACATATCATATCCGTTGTAAACATTATTATATGTTCCAGTCACCGCCTTATCTTCACCGTATACATTATTATATGCTCCGTTCATATCATATCCGCCATATGCATTGTTATACATTTCAGTTGATGTATAGTTAGTATATGTATTGCTTGGACTTACATAGGTTTCTGTCACAGCAACTTCTTCCGACTGATCCACATCAGAAACCATTTTTGCTTTATTCTCTCCATATGCATATTGAAAACTTTTAAATATGATTTGATATACCTCTATTGCATTTGGGCGACTATCAGGATCAAGTTTCAACATTTTCTGGATAACTTCTCTAATTTCTTCTGGTAACGCTTTATCAACTTCTATTTTTGCCTTATCAAGTACAGCTTCATAAATATAATCATACTTTTTCTTATTGTATTGTGGCATTTCACCAGTAAGATATTGATGTAAGATAATACCAAGTGAAAAAATGTCCATCTGACAAGTTAGATAGGAATTAAGTTCAGCCATATGTATAAAGGCTTCTGGAGACAAATAAACAAGATCCCCATTCAATTCTTCGCCAAGTTTTGGAGATGCATAATCAAAAAAACTGCAATCAAAATCAATTAACTTGGCCTTTATATGGGATTCATTTGTCACTAATATATTATCCGGTTTCAAGTCAGCATGAACAATATGCTGACTATGTAACATTGCAACTGCATGTGACACGACTAAACATACCAACAAACGTTGTTTTTCTGGCAAAACAAATATATCTTGAATCGATAATGTATTACCGTACACAACTTCGGTAGTAATATAATATCTTGAATCTTGTCTGAAAAAATCATGAATTTTCACTATATTGCCATCCGAAGATGTATTGATAGCTGAATACAATTTTATCTTACTGACCTGAAATTCTTTACATTCACTTAGTCTGTCGTTTTTCTGTTTTTCACATATTGCACTGTCATCTATTGGATATTTGGGTGCCAAAAATTCTTTGATAAAATATCTTTTACCATCTTTATCAGCAAATCCCCATTTAGAAAAGCCACTATTATCATTTGATAATGGCTGTTCCAAAATATATCCATTTATGTTTATTTCCTCTTTTTCCATATTTTCATCCTGCCGTTTCAACTATAATAATCTGGACTTCCTATTCGTGTAATCCATAATATACCCCTCTATAGTTCTCCCATAATCGCTGCTTTTCCTGATCTGTTGCTGATTCAAATGTAACAGCAATGTTTCCAATATAATCATGTCTGTCTATATATGTCTGCTTCATCGAACGAAAACTATCATAACCAAATGCCATAAGTGAAAACGTATAATCATCCTCTGAAAATTCGCCAATGAATGAACAAATATTTTTCTTCCATGATTCAATATTGTCTGCCTTATATAATGCATCTAAAATCAAATACTCAAACATCATGGGTGATGACAAATAACCAAAACATCCATCTGTTGCAGCAAATAATATGCAAGGTTCATTTATTGCAATCTCTTTTTCATGCAACTCAAATTTGCCATCTGCAGTTACAATATTTGTTAAAACTCCATCATTAGAAATATTGCTTAATGCATCTTCTCCGTCTATATCATCTTCTGATATTTGCTGCAGCCCTTTTGGTGTAAGGAAAAAAGTCCGTGAATCTCCCGCCCAGATATGCTTTGTCACAATCCTATTTCTTTGCTTATATGCAACTGTACATGCAAGTGTCGTTGGAAAAGGACGTATCATTGAACCCTTCATTTTAATTCCAGTTGACCCACTTCTAGCCTCGCATGATTTCAACCAAGTAAATATCATTTGCTTCAAGGATTGAACATCAAATACACAGTCTCTTTCTATAGAATCATCAAACCAGGTTTTTACAGCTCCTCCAGTAATTCTGGATGCCAGATACGCTCCTGTCTTATTTTCCGCCATTGGGTAGGATAATGCTCCAAGTCCACCACATCCATCACATACACATGAAATGCCACCTAATTCATTAAATTCCTCAAATCCGCTATCTTCGCCCTTGCCTTCTATCATCTCTTGACATATCAAAAAATGTGTACTCAATGTGTCAATAAAATTTTTCAAACTTTCCACCTCATGACATTATATTGAATTTGCTATCGTGGCTATAATTTGTCCATACTCCAGTTCCTTTAATCCATTTCCTGCTTCCGAAGGAAAATGGATAACATTATCCCAGTTATTGGATATATCTGACCAACCTGGTTTATCTGGTGCAAATAATAATAATCTTTTTGCTCTTTGATCAACATATCCTTCATTCTGCTTATCTCCCCACCAAGCTGTAAGTTCCTGCATAGAACCTGCCATTCCCTGCGGATAATTATGCATTCTGGCTCCATATCCAAGTGGATGAGTTGATGCATCTGTCCATACAACAATAACCTGCCGTTTTTTCATTCCTTCTGTATTCCAATTCGATCTCATTGCATAAGCTAAAGCTTCAAGACCATCCTCCGGCTCATCACCACCACCTTTGGCAACCAGACTCCTAACGCATCTCTCAAAATTAACCGCATCATCCGGTAAAGTAAAGAAATCGGTAACCATCATTGCATTATCACCATCTGCTATATAATCCCTAAATGCAACAATTCTGACACGCAATTTATCTACATTTTTTCCTTTTGCACTCATGCTCTGTACTACATCATTGTAAAAATTTAATGCATTATTTTTTACAATCTCCAGAATATTGTCCATACTTCCTGTACAATCAATACAAAAAACCATATCTACCGTATATGATATCTTATAATTGCTTCCCATAGTTTTTTCTCCTTTGTATTAAAATTTCTTAAACATCTCCTCAGATGTTATAATGTTCTCTTCAGATGTTGTTTCATTCTCCATTGTGCTTTCTTCCTCTGAAGTTGTTATTTCTTCTGATATAATAAATTCATCCTCATGTGTTACTTCATGTATTACTTCAAATACATCTTCTTTTGTCACAATATAGCATACAATTATATCTCCTAATGATATACTCTCTTTATCCATATATAATGACGCACCTGTACCTGTCACATACTCCCAGTACATAGAATCTGATTTTTTTACGTACCAGCAATATTCTGCTACATCATCTACAGGCTCTGACAAGTTAAATCCGTCTACTTCATATAACTGTTGTTCTTTATCATATGATATCTTTACATCTGTTAATACCTCAGGAATATCATTAATTCTCGCATCTTCCAAATAATCTTTTACACAACTCATTTGATCCGGTTCATACTTTCCTGAATACTTAACCGCATTACGCTTCATACGATAAACATGATTATCAGTTTTTATGTAACAAGCAACAATCTCCGCATCACCTACTTCACTTTCCGCTATTTCAAATAATGAATCCTTATCCTCTGTTATCTCATCCTTTCCTGTATAGACCGGACTTATGGAAATCCAATTATGATCTAATAATTTATACCAATAAACCGTATATTTATTTGTTAACTGTCCCGTCTCCATATGTTGAAATAATTTATCACCTTCTACAACATACTTATTGCCTTCTGACGCAAATTGATAATCAATATATACTCCCGCAGTCTCATCGATTGAATTAATCGTATCTATATCAGAATTATCTGCCAGCAACTGCTCTCCGGCCTCCGGCCATTCCTCACCAGATAGTATTTCTGTTTCTTCCTGCTGCGTTTCATCTTCTGTGAGAGTTTCTGTATCCGATGCTGTCGTTGCAATTTCAGTACTCTCCTGTTTGTTATTGCTATCAGTTATTTCCTGCATTCGCTCCAATTGATTTTCTTTATTCTTTACTAATTGATTTTTCTTAAATAAACCAATTGAAACTACTATACAACTTCCCAACAATATAAATACTAAGGTCATTAATGTAGCAACTCGTCGCTTCCATATAACAGTCTTTTTTTTCTGAGTTGCTTTTTCTCCCGCATAACAATTAGCGCATAATACATGTTGATTGGTCAAATGTCTTCCACACTTGCGGCAAGTACAATCTGTTTCTATATATTTCACCACTTCTTTTTGTACTTGATTTCTCGCATTTGAAGGAGCTTCCATTTGAGAACCATATGCTGCAGTATTGACTTTCTTGTCTATACCAATTTGTTCAAAAATATTTCCACTTGACAACGCTTCCTGTTCTCTATTACAGTTTTGGCATTTTGTCGTCCCTGCCGGAATGTGCATTCCACACCATTTACAAAACATTTTTTCTCCTTTTCATACCTATATGTCTTTTATCTGCTGTCCACAAACTACACACACATCTTGATCTTTTAGTATATCTGCATCACATCTGGAACATTTTCCAATAACATTTGCATTATATATTTCTTCGAACAACAGTTTTACGTCATGTTCTTTTTTTCCTGCTTCTTCCGTCTCTGATTTCTTTTCTGATGAATATTTCATCGCATCAGAAATAACTCTCGGTCCACCAGTCATATCCAAAGAACCGCCCATATGAATATCTGTTTCATCAGGATCAATATATGATGCATCCTCTTTTCGTTTCAACCAACGAGGTATTTCAGGCCATTTTCCTGTTATCTTATAATATATTAAGTTAATAATCAGAGAAATCAGCAGCCCTGCAATTATACATAATAAAATTATTCCAACAATCCATATGGTATTATCACTCGATGTCCCACTTGACATCGTTGCAGATAATATTATCATTTCTATTTCCTTCCCATAATTATTTTAAATTCCAAATATTCAAAAAGAACGAATCTATAATATCTCTTGCCCTAAGGGAATTACTAACGGCATCATTTATACTTGAAATTGCTATAATATAAATAATTGATGCTATTATCCCAAAAACGCCCCAACCAATTTTATGCCTATCATGTTTTGATGCTAAAATAATAGAAATGAAATTTCCAACAGCTAAAATATAGGCTCCGAATAATAGTTTCGATGCAACATCACAGAAAGATAGAAAACTGTCATATTGACTCAAGCTGCGTCCTATATTCTCTAAAAAGCTTCCACTATTAATCTCTGAACCTATTGCCTGCATCCATACAACTGCTATTATCGCAATGAACAAAAAAATAATTGAAATACTGGTTACAATACCAATATATATATTTACATTTTTTCTTTTTGACGTATTATCTCTGTCTTCTCCTAATGGAATTGAATGATATGTAGGATGGGTAGGCATAGATGCTGTACTCATCCTAGGCATTTCAGATCTCGGAGTCATATCTGGCAATGGTCTAGGCATTGGATCAGACGCCGTCCCAGATATCGAATCTGTTGTTGCTCCAAACATTGGGGGCGTTGTATCTTCCCCAAATATTGGTGTAGACTCGGATACATTTCCAGTCGAAAAATTTTCGGCCATTATCTTTTTTTCTGGCACTGCAAATGTAGTTGGTTGTTCAAACAGATTATTTTCATAAGAAAAAGTTGTATTATTATCAATATTTCCGTTTGTTTCTGTAGAGTTTTCCATATACTTTTTTTCTGATAAAGACCCTTTAAGTCTGCTTTCTGTCCTATTATTATCGTATTCCATTTCCTCTTCCTCCTTGCTGTACTATAAAGTTTTTGCATATGTATCTTTTTTATAGTTTCACTTACATCTAACAATTCTCCTTTAAAAAAGTATATCATAGTAATTTATGAATAACCGTCCAATGCATATTATGCATTTCATATTGCTTTTTCGACAAAACAAGCGAGACAGATTCCCGTCTCGCTTGTTCCTTTTATTGCTCTACCTTTGTCCATCCTAAGAAAGTATCACTTTCAACAATCCTGTAATCATCTGTATAATCATTGTCGTAAGTGTCATCACTTCCTGATGCATATCCTGCCAGTTTACTATTTAAAGTTGATTCTTTCTTTTCAGCATTACATAAATACCACTCTCCCGTTTCTTTATCGTATACTGCCCTTACCCAGCGATCCATTGTTTTTCCGGTATCTCTGCTTCTCCATAATATATAATACTCTAATGCATCATAGTTATTTGTTATAGAAGTAACACTTGCCTCTGCAATATCATGTGGAGCAGATATTCCAATATAATTAAACAAATCACCAATTGTATATGATGGAGCATTTGTGAATTCAAATTTGACATCATGTCTATTACCAAATGCATCTTTCTCATATTCAGAATCTGAATCCGAATCATCCTGCCCATATTTTTCATAATAAAACATTTTATCCTCAAGACTATAATCCCATTTAACTATAGTATCTGTACCAAAGATATTTTTTTCTACAATTACCGGAACTCCTCTTAAATATCCCTGAGGGACTTCTACATCTACCCGTACATAATAAACAATATAATAGTCATCTGTTTTATAATAATTATCCACCGACAATATATCTACCTGACCTACATCTTCAATTTCTATATCCACGGTATGTTTGTTTGCATCATATACTTTTCCTGATGTATGCAGTAAATCTTGTGCTATATCATACTGCTGTTTATGTGTTACCATAACAATTTCTGGAATTACACCAAAAAATACCGTGGCAATCAAAATACAAATTAATAAAACTTTTTCACTTACCCTAAATAAAGTATGTTTATCTATTTCGCTCATATATAAATGAACCAAAATAATAAGAGTACAAATACAACCTATAACCAAAATAATTGTCTGCATAGTTTTTCTCCTGTAATATAATCAATAATCTAATCTTCTCCAAAAATTATCTTGTCGTACATGTTTATAAATATCATAAACTATTCCTTCTAAACTAAACCCCATCACGCTATACGTTTCCATTTTCGTTACATAACCATCTATAAGAGGTGTCATCTGTCTCCCGCATACAATCAACGTATTCTGAAAAGCTTCATCCCTATATTGATAGTAGCAATTGCTCAAATAATTATCAATTTCTGACATATCAATGTAAAATGTCCTATATGATATTTGCATTTCTGCCGAAGATGTGTAAATTTTTGAAACTTCATTTTTTTCCCATTCAATATTAACAACAAAACCATCCGAATCTTTCAGTTTTATCAATCTATTATCATCATATTCATATGTGGAACTATCTGTCGTTCCATTTTCACTATAATAATAACTTATTTCTACATGAGAAATTTTTCCATTTTCATTATATTCAATTGTTTTCTCATATTCTTTCTCAAAATTTCCATTTTTTAATCTATATCTAATTGCACTTATAAGTTTTTTTTCATCATAAGCAAACTTATATTTGTACTTTTCTGAATACTGACCTTCATTAAAATTTCCTTCTATTACACCAATAAGATTATCCATTGAATCATATACAAAATCCCATTGCTCATAATTTTCTGAATTCTCTTTTTTTATTTGAGATACTAGGCCATCGTCTCTAAATTCATAATGATATTCATCATAAATAAGTTCCGTATATTCTTGAGCCATAAAACCAGTATTACCCTCTAGTGTATATGTTGCTGTTATATCTTCATTTGACACATAAATATATTCCATTAAATCATTAGTGTCCTCACTATATGTATAATATATATCTTTAGGTAATTCTTCATCTTGATATTTACAGGATGATATCTGATTATCCGCAGTATATGTATAGCTTTTTTCTATTTGTCCCCATTCATTTTTTGTTAAAGAATAACTAGTATCTGTGCTATATACAAGCAAAGCATTCTCATTATATTCCATTATACCTTCAGGTAATTCTTTTTGATTTCCATCTTCTGTTATAAACGTTTTTACAGACACAGGTAAATTGACCGCTACTTTATCTCCTATAACAACAAATTCTTTTCCAGTATTTGTATCAACATATGTAGTAATATTCTGTTCACTACTATTTGTGAATATATTTGTCTGACTACATCCTGTCTGTATATAAACACAAACTGTCAACACTATTCCAACGACAATTTTGAATATTTTTTTCATACTATAATTCTCACTCCTCATTTGAATATATTTATAGCCGCACATCTCAATGACATACCTAACCCATATATTACTGAAATGTGCGGCTACTAATTAATATAAACTATTGCTTTTGCAATCCACTCCAACAAATTTTTATTGTACTTTTCCTTTGACTACTCTGTAGCGTTTGCCTTTAACCGTTACATAACCTGTCTTGTTACTCTTTTTACCCTTAACTACATAGTATCTCTTTCCTGACTTCTTAACGATGCCTTTATAGTTCGGTTTCCATTCTCCTTTTTTAACATACCACCATTTTCCATCTGTATTTTTTACCAGTTTTGTACTATTTTTCTTTCTTCCCTTATATACATAGTAGTATTTTCCATCCGTATGTTTTACAATTCCGGTAAATTTCGACTGCCATTTTCCATTTTTAATATAGCACCATGTACCATTTGTGCGCTTTAATAAGCCTGTATACTTTGTTTGTTTTACACCATTTTTATAGTAATACCAGCCTTTAGAGGTCTTTTTCATTCCGTTATATGCTGCTGTTGTAACATTCAAAACATTGCTGTTATAACTTGTATGGATTGAAGTCTTATTATAAGTACATGTACCATATGCCTTAACTAAGAAATTATATGTAGTATTCTGTTTTAATCCCGATAATGTACAGGAGGTTGTAGATTTTCCGGCTACATCAAGTACTCTTTGCCATTTTTTACTTGCTGTATCATACATATAAACGTAATATCCATTAGCTCCATTTACTTTATTCCAGGAAAGACTTACCTTCTTTGTCAAAGCTGCTGTTATCCATACATTAGTGCTGTCAAGATATAATCCATATCTACCGTATTCAGAAGCACCTGTCGTATAATTATTCACAGCTCTCACAAGATACTGATATGTCACGCCTGACACGCAATTTGTATCCTTATATGTATTTGTGGTTCCACCAGCAACTGTGGTCAGCTTTGCATAATTTGTATCGGTCTGCTTTTTCCGGTAAATTTCATATTTTGTAGCACCAGATACTGTCTGCCATGACAATTTAAATCCGCCCTGTATTCTTGCTAGTCCTGTCACACTACATTTACTTAAATTAATGGATTGCTTTTGTATCGTAAATTTCTGAGCACCTGAATCATTTCTTTCATACAACCACACATTGGTACCATCTGCTGATCCATAGCTTTCAACATCCAGAACTGCAGATCCACACGAAGCATTTAAGAAATATGCACCTGCTGTACCTCTGATAAACCATCTCTGTGCCGTTGCATTATTTCTTGGATACACCCATACATTGGTGCCATTTGTCTGTTCCCAATTATAATCATCAAGAGCTTTTCCTGATGCATAGTTTACAATCTCATAGGAACCATTACTCTGTCTTATAAAATGCCATAACTGATTTGCTTGATTCGATTCGGTTCTGATCGTTACATTATCATCACTATCCGCTGTTACATATTTTTTGATTGCTGTATTCATGATAGTTCCATAGAAATCATTACCTAAATTTTGCGTTTCACTATCATATCCATATGTACACACATATTTTACAGCCTCTTTATGACGACGTTCTCCATCGTTAAATGGAATTGCATAAATATCAATGCAATAATGTCCTTCTTCCGGAATCGTAAATTGATAACTGTTTGCATTTATGTCACCATCCTGACCAGTTGCCCCGGCATGATATACATTTTTGGTATCTGTGTTGTGGAGTATTAACCAATAATGTTTAAAATCACATTGATCACTACTTTTTGGCCATGTTATATTCATAGTCTCTCCGACAGCATAACAATCTCTGTCTGTTGTGATCGTAGGCATTGTCACCTCACCTCTCGCAGTCTGGTTTAATGACACCTCATGTAATTTTACAACATATACTGCACCCGCGTTCATTCTCCATGCCGCAAAATTCTTACGGTTATTGCTGTGGGCCGAAACCAATGGTGTATTTCCGGACACTCCGGTACAGATACCAGCATGATCAATGTCATTTGGAACCTTACCATCTACTTCTGTTCCCCATACATAAAATAATGGATCACCTATTTTTACATCTGACGGAGAAGGATTTCTTACAATCAAACCACTATACTCCGGTTTTGCCCGGAACCATTCCAATAAATAATCCGCTCTTTTCCATGCTGTTGAATACGCATACCATGTGCCATCCGTTTGTAATCCTCCGGCTACTAAACACTGCGAAACGTAGTTCGCACAATCATTACCTTGAAAATATGCATATCCGCTATTATATGAATTAACGTTTGTTCCACCACTGTTATCTGTATAAGTTAATCCATAATTTGCCGCCGCACCTCCATTATAAGTTGTTGCTGCTTTCACTTTGCTTATATTGTTTTTACCAAATATATCATTTGGCATATAAACAATTATCATGGCAGCAACCATCACCATACAAATGGTTTTCTTCCATATTCTTGCCATATGGAACTTTTCTTTTCTTACATCATTCATAAACATTCGTCTCCCTTCGTTTATATATAAAACATTTACTTGAACACTTAGATAAAATAATTTTACGTTCCCATAAAATCTTTATTTTGTTTTCACCTGTTTTATCTTACTCCATGATGAATATACCTTTTTATTCCTTACCACTTTATATGTGCGCATTCTTACATAATATGTTTTTTTAGATTTCAATTGAGATATTTTAAAAATATTTTTCTTGTGTGTAATAATTTTCTTGTGTGATGTGAATTTTTTGTTATATGCATATTGAACTTGATATCCACTTACACCTTTAACAGTCTTTCCGGATATCCAAAGTCCCTCTTTCACACCTCTAGCACTTATATTTGTACATTTTGGTGATATGATAAATGTTTTTATAATAGTTCCCGCATAACTACCTTTACCTATTACCTTTACCTTATATATACCTATATTTTTACGTCCCATGCTATAAGAAACTGTATAATCTTTATTTTTTCTTAATACCGTTCCATTCTCATTTTCTACAACAACTATCGGGGTTTTCTTTTTTCCATTAAATATATACCGTGAAGCAGATAATGTTACATGAAAAGTTTTCTTAACATCAATCGTAGGGAGATGTGTTGGTATTGATACCGATCCTGAATCAGAACCCTTATAAGCAGGATTTTTTTCACCACAAGTCTGACAAATGGCTTGTATTTTACCATTTATATAATAACTATGCACATGTTTGCTCACATAAAACTTTACAGTATTAATACTCCTTATAAAACTATAATCATTACAATAATCTACATATGCCTCATAATATCCCTCGGGCAATATAATATTGTATGATAAACCTCGAAGATTATAAAATGATTTATATTCCTGTAAATTACTAACACTTCCTGTGAATATTCTTAATGAATAAATATTGGAATTATCAGCCTTGTTCCACGAAAATGTTGTATTTGTCTTTGAATCACCTGCACTCACTGAAATATTAGAACTCTGTGCACTCGGTACTTTATATATTGCAAATTGCTGCGCGCTGGTTTCATTTTTAGTCCATATTTCTACATTTGTTCCTACAGTATTACTGCCGGACTTAACATCTAGCACTTTATCTGAATTCTTTGATCTTATATAATATTCACCACTCCAACGGCCATAAATATACCATTTCTGATTATCAGCATTCATATAATCAGATAAGTGTACATTTGCCCCTCTCTCAGTAGAAGATGACTCCACGCTCAATACTTTATTTAAATCACTACAATTATGTATTACATAACTACCATCTGATTGCCTCTCAAAATACCATACAGCATAACTACCTGCATATTCTGATACTATTTCTACATTATTATCAACCGTTGCTCCAACCGTAGTCCAACCATCATTTTTTATCAAATTTCCATAAAATCCTGTCCCTGTATCAATAGAGGACATAGATTCATACCAATCACTACTATCCGGTATCTGATTTAATGACACCTCATGCAATTTTACAACATATACTGCGCCTGCTCCCATTCTCCATGCACTGTAATTTCTTCTATTTTTGGTATGTGCTGAGACTAATGGATTACCATTTCCGTCTGTTCCCGTACAAATACCGGCATGATCTACATCATTAGGCACTGCACCTGCAACTTCAGTTCCCCATACATAGAATAAAGGATCACCTTTTTTTACTTCAGACGCTGATGGATTACGCACGATATGACCGCTAAACTCAGGATTTGCTTTAAACCATTCCAATAAATAATCCGCTCTTATCCAAGCTCTTGAATATGGATACCATGTACCATCTGTTACTAAACCTCCGGCTACCAGACACTGCGATACAAAATTGGCACAATCATGCCCATCAAAATTACTATATGCTTTATTATAGTTTCCTGTTCCATAACCACCTGTAGCATCCGTATAGGTCAATCCATAACTTGCTGCTGAATCTGCATTATAGGATACTGCAGCCTCTACCTTGCTTATGTTTTGTATTCCAAATGTATCATTCGGAATATAAACAATAATCATTGCAACAGCCATTAACATGCAAATGGCATTCTTCCATATCTTTATCATATGGTGCGTTTCTTTTCTTGCATTTGTCATAAACATTCGTCTCCCTTCATTTAATAACTCTGCAAAAATACTTTCACTTTATTTATAAAACCAATTCCCAATTAGTTCTTATAAAACAGCATATTAGACCTATACACTTTTTTGTAATCAAGCTGCTTGATTTTGTTTCTACACTTTCATAAAATAATTAATTTTAATGACAATATATACATAAAAGAGCTTTTTTCACTTGAAATTGCCTACGTTATATTGGCATTAGCTTTTACACTTTTCCAATTCATACAATTTTTTAACTTTTTGTCCATTTGTTTTAACTAATGTCCATGTATATTTATAATTCTTGCTATCTTTGAAAAAATGTTTAATGATAAAAAAATTACCTACAGGAATAATTGTTGTTGTTTCATTACCATAAGAATGATGATTTTTATATTTCTTTAATACGCATTTTTCTCCACTACTTGTTTTTTTCTTAATAATTCTATACCAGTCATCTGTATAATAGACATTATCCTTTATCACATATGCTGAATATGCATTACGGTAATTATTTTCTCTCGACATAAAACTTTTGTCTTTCACTAATATTCTGGTATAATAATTTTTTTTATTAGATGTATATATTTTAGTTGTATTATATTGTTTGAAAAAACTTTTCTTGCTGATAGACTTTTGTTTAAATTTATCTACCGATATAGCATAATATTTTTCCCTATTATCACTAATAAATTTTGTTGAATAATAAATTATTCCATCCGAGATAAATGATTCATAAATATAATTTCCTTTCATATAAAAAGAAGCTATCTTTCTTTTTCTTTTACCATTCAAAGAACTCTGGTACAGAGTAATTCGTCCAGGTGATTCCATGTTATTCAGATAATATATCTTATTGTTATTTATAAAGTAATTAGATATCTCTCTATGTACTACTTCTTTTTTATTAGTTTTAATATTAATTCTTGCTACCTCATAGTACGGATAATCGTCTACAACATACGTTATATAATACAAATATCCATTCACATATGTTAAATTTTCTATTTTACTAAACACCCTAATATTCTTTGTAATAGCTGTATTCTTGTGTGTTCTAATATTATATGCCCGAATTCCTGATGTACCATCTGCAGTTGTATTACATACATAGTAAATTACATTTCCTATCTGCACCGCTTCCGTATTGCTCCCTATTGTTCTTTGTGCATTAGTTTTAGCCAACACTTTAATATCCACAAATCCTAATACAACACATATTATCCCAAACATTAAAATTATTTTTTTACATTTTTTCATATATATTGCTTCCTTCTTTCATCTACAATATTTTACTTCTAAAGATTTATAGTTTTGTTTTTTCCAAATATTCTATTTATTAGTTTATCATAAAACAAGCGGGCATAACCGCTCCTTGCAAAATTCGCATTTTACGTTGCATTTTCGACAAAAAACAAAACAGCCCGACATCCCTCCATCCAATTGACAGAGTTCATATCGAGCTGCCTCACGTTTTATATTATTTTGTCACTTAATCCAATAACTATATATTATCCCTTTTTAATGAGATACCTTTTCGTTCGTTTTCCTACTTATACCCCTTCTCCTTCTCATACGCTATAATGAAATCCCGGTTTGCAAGCTCATATTGATTAAATACTGCAGTATCATCAAAATCCTCCGGCTCGACCGTTCCATGATACCAGCTTTTGGAATTGAAATATGCCTGATAATCGGCGTCTTTGAACTTTCTTCCATGACGGGCATACAGTTCATTACATGCCAGACGGATCTCATCCGGTGTTAATCCATTCAGATCATCCTCTGTCAGATATTCACTGTCGCTATATGGAAGAATATAGTCATCGGAAGAATCATCTTCTGATGTTGGATTATAATAAAATGGCTCATACGCTCTACCGCTATATTCACATTCATTCTCCAGATTATCCACACTTAACTGACGTGGATAATAGGATGGTCCTGCAACAGAATATATCTTGCCAACTACGCACAACTCACCATCCTCATCTACATAAGGTACCGCATCCCGCACATTGGATAAAGCAACCGTCCAGTCATAGGTTTCTTTCAGAAAAGAATCCGTTCCTTCCATATCTTTATATGTATTGGTAAAACAACTGTCCATTGCATCCTGAACATTTTTTTCATATGAATCTTCATCAATATCCAGATAAGCCAGCACATCATCCTTTGAAAGAAGTATATCTTTACGAAGATCGATCGTATATACATAAAAATCTGTGTATTCATTTGCGTCAAAATCCACCCGTACAACTACCGACAACAAATCCTGATAAACAGACCACTCATATCCGATAGCAATACAATCTGTATATTCGGTTCCCGCTTTCGCCATATAATCATTTCCGAGCTTCTCTATCTGTGTATTTACATTTTCACAGGCGGTACTCTCATAATCTATGTATGGTAAATGATATACAACCTCACCATCTTTCGTCTGCACTTTTCCGGACATTTTCGAATCAACAACCATGTGATCCGAATACGCTTCCGGCATTTCACCGGTTCCAAATCCCACCTTTTTTTCTTCTGGAAGTGCGGCTGCCTTGCCATCTGATCCTGCTGCAGAAGAAGCCTCCTCTGAGGTTTCCGTGTCAGGACCTGCATCCATACCGGTTGTTTCATCCGTTTTTCCGGTTTCTTCTGTCACGGTTGTTTCGGCCTTTTTGCTGCTGCCATCTGCATCTTTTTTTAAGGAAAAACTGCATCCCATTAGGCTGCCTGCCAATACTATACTTAATACTATAAATTCCGCTTTTTTTCTCATCCTTTTTACCCTCGTTTCTTTATCTTATAACTGCCAGTTTATATTTTCAGCATTTTTTGCTACCAGCAGTTTGGTTCTGAGTTCTGTATCATCCAAGTCTATAAAATCACCATTTGAATAATACTTCCACTGTGCTACTTCCTGATTTCCCGACCAGTTCATTTCACTGATCACATAAAACTGCATCGAAGCCAACGGTTCCTCACGATATTTCATATATCCATAACAATCGTTAAAATGTTCCCTATGTACCAGTTCCTTTATTTCCATAAATTCCTGTTCATTCTTCACCTGCCATATGGATAGTCTGCAGTCCTTTTTAGGCTTTCGTATTATTTTTTCAACAGATCGGTTGAACAAGATGGATATACAAATATAGAATACCGCATATTCTAATATATACACTCCAATATGTACAGAATCTCCCATTGTTGTATAAAAACGTTCCTGCTGCAACTGATTGCGGTAATATATAATTACCTCTGTAATATACAACGATAAAATGGCATCTGTTACAAGCTGTCCTATTGTGATTGCCAACTGCATACATTTTGAGTTAGCAAAAAAACGAATAACCGCCAGCACAATTGCTGTTATTACAGCAACGATCAATAGCACAATTCCTATATTCCCAATTGAGGAAAATATCCAGTCCTTTTTATCTTTTATGCTTGGATTAACTACTTTTCGCGTACATTCTTCAAGGGATTGCACAGTCTCATTGGAATACAGTAAGGACAGGAAGCCCATTCCAAATCCTATTAAACATATAATCAACCCCATTAATTTCTTTTTCATATCTTCATCCCCCATATCTTATATATTTCTCCAACAATATATTCGTCACACCATCAGGCAAGAACCGCTTCTATTTCAACCCCAAGCACATCCCCAAGCGTTTCTGCCACCTTCTCCGCGGCATAAAGTTTATAATACAGTCTGGAATCCTGTTCTCCCATCTGGAAATATCCATCGATGATCGTATCAGAAACAGCCACTGCATAATATACTTCTCCCGGTACACTGTCCTGATTGTTTGGATCAATATTTCCCGTTGTCCCGGTAATACCAATTCCGATGTCTGCACGATATGCCTGTTTACAGGCTTCTGCCATTGCCCGCGCTGTTTCTTTGGAATAGACACCACAAGTTTCTATCATCGCTTCCGGAACACCCTGCATGATCTTTGCTTCGTTGGAATAGGTTACAAATGCTCCTTTTAATATTGCAGATGCCCCTTCAGTATCTGTGATTAGGGAAGCAATCTGCCCGCAGGTGATACTTTCCATGGTTGTGATCGTCATTTTCCGGTCGATCAGACAGCCTGTCAATCGTCTGTAATTATTCCGTATTGTCTTTTCCATCTGTTCATCCAGTTTTTTTCCTGCCATTTATCCTTCCGCCTTTGTTGCCTTTAATCTATTTATTATTATAATATATTCACAAAAGGATTTCCACAAGTGGAAATCCTTCTGTCATTTCTATTTATCCTATCCCTTCTCTACAACCAGGAGCTCCTCGCCATTCTTCACCTTTCCGGTCTTTACCGGACGCAGTTTATAGCCATCCGGGAGCTCTGTTATAATGATAGGGGATATTAAGGATGGCGCATGCTTCTTCAGATAAGGAAGATCCAGCCGCATGACCGGCTGTCCGGCAGACACTATCTGTCCGGTCTCAACCAGTACGTCAAAGCCTTTGCCCTTTAGCTTTACCGTATCGATTCCAATATGGATCATCACACCGATTCCCTGTTCCGTTACCAGCCCTATGGCATGCTTCGTGTCGAAGACAAAGGCAATCGTTCCGGCAACAGGCGCGGTTATTTCAGGATCCGTTGGCAATACAGCGATTCCATCGCCCATTATTCCACTGGAAAATGCCTCATCCGGCACACTTGATAATTCAAAAACCTCTCCTGTAACCGGACTCAATATAGATACTGCAATAACCGCTTTCTCATCATACCCCTCCAGATAATCTTCCAGATTGGATTTGATCACAGACACCTTCGGGCCATAGATGACCTGTACGCCATATCCTTTTTTCACCACGCCGGATGCTCCGCTTGCCCGGAGAATATCTTCTTTTACAAGAGCTGCATCATATACCGTACAACGCAGTCTGGTTGCACAGCAGTCAACGTCCGATATATTGGCCTTGCCGCCAAGTCCTTCACAGATCAGCCTGGAAGTCTCCATCTGTGGGCTGTGATTCCGGAAAACATCCGTATTCCGGCCATTGTCTGATCCCTGCTCTCCGGCATTTTCTCCATGCTTTCTGGCATCCACATCACTTCGACGATATAATTTCACTTCGTCATTGTTATCTCTGCCCGGTGTTTTCAGATCAAACCGCCGGATCAGATAATAGAACAATACATAATATACGATAAAATAACCGATACCGACAATCACGATCCAGATCCAGTTCGTCTTTGCATTTCCCTGCATGATGCCGAACAGGGTAAGATCGATCAGACCGCCGGAGAAGGTCATTCCCACACCGACTTCAAATACATGCATCAGCATATAGGCAAAGCCTGCCAGAATACAATGGATTCCATACAGAGCCGGTGCAACAAATAAAAATGTGAATTCCAGTGGCTCTGTAATACCTGTGATCATGGCTGTAAGGGCTGCGGAAAGAAGCAGTCCGCCTGCTGCCTTCCGTTTCTCCGGTGCTGCTGTTTTATACATAGCAAGAGCAGCTCCCGGCAGACCAAATATCATAAGCGGGAATTTACCGGACATAAATCTGGTGGCTGATACCGCATACTTTGTAACGGATGGATCTGCAAGCTGTGCAAAGAAGATATTCTGTGCTCCTTCTACAACACGCCCGCCAACCTCCAGCGTTCCTCCGACCGCAGTCTGCCAGAATGGCAGATAAAACACATGATGCAGGCCAAATGGTATCAGAAGACGTTCCATAAATCCATATACCCAGGTTCCTGCATAGCCGGAATTTAAAACCAGATCACCTACGGTATAGATGCCTTTCTGGATTGCCGGCCAGATAAAGAACATCAAAATACCAACTCCGGTATATACCAATGCTGATATGATCGGAACGAATCTGGAACCACCAAAGAAAGACAACACCTGCGGCAGTTCAATCTTATAAAAGCGGTTATGCAGGGCAGCCACACCAAGTCCTACCAGGATACCGCCAAATACACCCATTTGCAAAGATGTGATACCGCAGACAGAAACAACCGCCCCTGCAAGCATTGCTTCCGTACCACCATTTATCGTGATCAGCGCACTGATCGATGCATGCATGATAAAGAATGCAATAGCCGCTGATAGCGCAGCAACTTCCTTCTCCTTTTTTGCCATACCGATCGCCACGCCCATGGCAAACAGGATTGGCAAATTGGCAAATACCACATTTCCTGCCTCACTCATTACCTCAAATACAGCAGCAAATATCGTTCCCGGCCCAAGGATCCGCATCAGCCCATATGTTTCAAGCATGGTTTCATTGGTAAATGAGCTTCCGATTCCAAGCAGCAGTCCTGCCACCGGCAGGATCGCAATCGGAAGCATAAACGACCGACCAACCCGTTGTAATATTCCAAATATTTTATCTTTCATATAAAAAATCTCCCTGTTTCACAGATACATTCATACGAACTAGTATCTGCACAACAGAGAGAATCATTCTATTTTTATGAAAAAACTTCTTCTTTGTATGGTCTTCCGATCTTTACGACTTCTCCATTATCCAGAGTTACGGTTGATCTGGAATAATGCTTGACGTGCTGACGGTTGATAATACAATTACTGTTTACACGGACAAATATCTTCGGAAGATTTTTCAAAGCATTTGTCAGCGTAATATACTGCACATAATCACCTCTTGTTGTACAGTATCTGGTGAGACGATCATCTCTGTGAATACAGATGATCTCCGAAGCTGAAAAAATATTGATCGTTTTCCCATAGCAGACCCGGATAAAATTACTTTTGCTCATATTCAGGCGCTTGATCGCCGTATCAACGGCATGCACCAGCTTGATATCTCGATTTCGCTTCATAACACAATTGCAGTGCTCCACATCATAGATATCCCAGCCATCCGGAATATGGTCTGCATAAAATATAATCTTGCAATTTGGAACAGAACGATTGATGGCTCTGGCCAGACAGATCCCGTTATAGTGCAGATTGTCAAATACGATCTCCGTAATAAATATATCACAGGAAAAGGTACTTTCTTCTACATCTATAGACGCTTCTTCCGGCAGATACAATTCAAACTCTACATTATCCAGATCCATACGGGATTCTATAAAATCCTTCACAGCTTCCACTTCATGCATAGATGAATCACATATACCAATTTTCATTTGTATAACACTTTCCTCTCATTTGAATGCCACTTGTAAATTTTAGTATATTTCTTAGATATATGCAGTATTATTGTTAGTTTTTACATATAATAGAAGTGTCACTATCTGTTTCTTTTTTAATATTTATTAGAAAATACTTAAAAAGAAAAGGAATACCATCATGACACTGAATTATAAAATTATAGGATCACGCATAAAAATACGCAGAAAAATGAAAGATGTCACCCAGGAACAGATGGCGGAAGACCTCAATCTGTCTGTAGGTTTTATCAGTCAGCTTGAACGTGGTATCTGCAAAGTGAGTCTGGATACACTTGCAAATATCACCGAATATCTGGATTGTACTTTTTCTGACATTCTTGAATACAATCAACATTCTGAAAGCTATAATCAATCGAAACTGAATGCTCTTTATTCATCCTTATCCCCTGAAGACCAGCATGTTATGCTCAGTTTGATGGAGGCTTACACAAAACACCGCTAATATCCGGAAATTAGAATACCATAAAACAGACTAAAAAAACATAGATTGTCAATTCTACGTTTTATCATGCATAAATGACATGTGCAACTGACATTTCTGCTTTTTTTCTGCATAATTTACATCATAATAACAATAACAAAACTCCGATCATCAAAATTAGAATCCTAATTCCAGATAACCGGAGTTTTTATTATGTTTATTTTATTATTCTTTCGAATCTGTTATTTACTTACCTTACGGAAGTTCTTCTTACCACGTCTTACAACGATTCCATCTCCATCAAACTTCTCTTCCGGAATTGTAACTGAGATATCAGGTATCTTGTCACCATCAACAGCAACACCGCCCTGCTCTACCGCACGTCTTCCTTCATTTCTGGAGGATACCAGACCGGACTTTACAAGTACGGATACGATATCGATCGCACCATCCTTGAAATCATCGGCTGACAATGTAACAGATGGCATATCAGCAGCAACACCCTGGGAGAATAATGCTCTTGCACTCTCCTGTGCCTTTACTGCTTCTTCTTCGCCATGAACCAGCTTTGTAAGTTCAAATGCAAGGATCTCTTTTGCTGTATTTAACTGACTGCCTTCCCAGCTGTCCATCTTGTCGATCTCTTCCAGTGGAAGGAAGGTCAGCATACGGATACATTTTAATACATCGGCATCGGCAACATTTCTCCAGTACTGGTAGAACTCAAATGGTGATGTCTTGTTTGGATCAAGCCATACAGCACCCTTCTGTGTCTTACCCATCTTCTTGCCTTCTGAGTTCAGAAGCAGGGTGATCGTCATGGCATATGCATCCTTGCCAAGCTTTCTACGGATCAGCTCTGTACCACCAAGCATGTTGCTCCACTGGTCATCACCACCGAACTGCATATTACAGCCATATTTCTGGAATAACTCATAGAAATCGTAGCTCTGCATGATCATGTAGTTGAACTCTAAGAAGCTTAAGCCCTTCTCCATTCTCTGTTTGTAGCACTCTGCACGAAGCATATTGTTGACTGAGAAATGCGGACCAACCTCACGAAGAACATCTACATAGTTCAGGTCAAGTAACCAGTCTGCATTATTTACAAGAAGTGCCTTGCCTTCTGAGAAATCGATAAAACGGCTCATCTGCTTCTTGAAGCATTCTACATTATGAGCGATCGTTTCTGTTGTCATCATCTGTCTCATATCGGTACGTCCGGACGGATCACCGATCATAGCTGTACCGCCACCGATCAGGGCGATCGGCTTATTACCTGCCATCTGTAAACGCTTCATTAGGCAAAGCGCCATGAAATGTCCTACATGAAGACTGTCTGCAGTTGGGTCAAATCCTATATAGAAAACAGCTTTTCCATTATTTACCAGCTCTTTGATCTCTTCTTCATCTGTTGTCTGAGCAATTAATCCTCTTGCCACTAACTCGTCATAAACCTTCATTTTTTTCCTCCTGTAACAGCATCCGCTCAGATGCTGATCTCTTATATCATAATTATTATCTACTTATTTATTCTGTGCCCGGATAGCTGCGGCAAAATATATGTCTCCGATCACTTTCCGACCATTATCCATCTATAATACACATACTCCGTGATTATACAACGAAATACAACACTTTGACAAGACCGTGTTTCAGTTTGCTTTTTTCAAACTGTTTCTGCGGATTCCTGCTGCTATCGCCACAAATAAAAACAGGAACGGTGTCGTGATCGGCTGCTCTACATTGACGAACGCCTGTGTGATATAAGAAACGATAAGCATCAGAACCGCAAGCATCACCGGTTCATCCTTCCAGGTTTTCACACAGTTACGGATCGAAGTAATGATCAGCCCCACATAAGTGATCAGGCCAAAAGCTCCCATCGTGACCAGATACTGCAGATATTCATTATGCGCACTGTCATAAACCGTTCCGGTTACTGCCAGCATCTCATCATAATACCGGGCAGACATCAGCGCATAGATGCTTTCATTTCCATTTCCAAATACCTGATCAACAAATGGCAGATCCTGATAGATCCGGCATAATCTCGACCAGATGAAGCCTCTGTAATCTCCCCAGAAATCATCAAATACGAAGATCTCCCAATGGTTGATACAGCCGATAACTGTCACGGTGATCCCTGCTATGAGCAATATCCCTGCTATGAGCAAACGGGATAATGCGGATCTTCCTGTATTATATTTCTTCTTTGATAACCATATCGCACACAAGATACCGATCACACAACAGACAGTCAATATGTCTCTTGCATCCACCAGCTTCGCCAGACCGGACAGCTTCTCATATCCCCTTCCGGTTCCTGTCGTGATCCACGCCATGATCGTATAACCGGAAAGAAAGGTGGTACAAACAGTTACAAATTCTGCAAACAGGCTTCGTTTTAATGCGAAAAAGAGTAATATCACCCATGCTGCAGCAAGTCCCATATATGCACTGTCACTATTTGCCGCGATCAAGGCGGCTCCGCCCAACAAAAGGGCTGCCATATAGCAGATCCGGTATGCCCGCTTTTCTTCGATCAGATACATACCGGAAAAGAATGCAACACTGGTACAGACAAAGCCAGCAAATATATTAATATTTCCAAAGGTGGACAGGAACATCGCCTGCTGATCCTCTCTGATATGTGACAACAGATGAAACACATCAATATCCAGGTGTTGTAAGCTTCCCATCAAAAATGCAAGTCCACTGATAACAGAAAACACCGGTGCCAGGATCTGCTGCCATTTATATCCGCTTCCAATGCCAATATAAAGCACAAGCACAAGCACCAGAAATTCCAGTCCGCAGCGTCTTCCCATGGATCCGGTATAGGCTGCCATTTTATCATCTGCCATGATCCATGCAAGTGTGCCTGACAGCACAAAAGCTCCCATCCAGATATCCGACGCCAGAAAATTTCTGCCTCTTCCCGTTTTTTTTGCAGCATCCGTATGCTCTTCCATATGATCCGTAAATCCGAGTATAAATGTCAGACACATCAATATCCCATAGATCAATACTCCATTTTTAAAGAAATTGTATTTTGTGATCGTAATATCCATATATCCATCATGAAGAACCAATGGAAAAACAACAAACATGTACAGCAGGAATGCCGTTGTAATGCTTTCTTTAAAAATCTGAAATGCTGCTTCTTTTTTGAAATCATTCTTTTTTGAAAAAGCCGGCTTTTGATCTCCGGCTTTTTGTTTCTTATTTGTTTTTGTCATTTTCTCTCTTTGCCTTTATTCCTATAGCAATGGTGACAGGAGTCTGAGGAAGGCATCCACCAGTGTAATTCTGGACATATGCTTCTTACACCAGTCCAGCGTGATCTCCTCTGATTCCTTCATCGTTGAAAGCATATCATACTTCACTTCTGCAATGATACTGGAATCATATACCAATACACCGCATTCAAAATGATGATAGAAGCTCCGGTTATCCATATTGATCGAACCGATCGAGGTCAGATTATCATCCGTCAGGATACATTTGGAATGGATAAATCCCGGTGTGTACTGATAGATCTTCACGCCGGCACGAAGCAGTTCTTTGTAGCTTGACTGTGTCATACGAAAGATCATCTTCTTATCCGGGATCGCAGGTGTTACGATACGGACATCGATTCCCCTCTTTGCTGCGAGCTTTAACGCTGTCATCATTTCATTGCACACGATCAGATATGGAGTGAGGATGTATACATATTCCTTTGCATCATTGATCATCTGCATATATATGTTCTCACCAAGCGGCTCCTTCTTGAGCGGATTGGTCGTATATGGCTGAAGATATCCATCGTTCAAATGCTCCTTCTGCTCTGCCGGACGATAGCTTAAGATATGCTTATCTTCATTCCGGATGCTGTTCCATAACTGAAGGAACAGGATCGTGAACCGCCATGCAGCATCTCCATCCATACGGATACCGTTATCCTTCCATCTGCCATAAGGTGATTTCTTATTAATGTATTCATCAGACAGGTTAAAACCGCCGGTATAAGCAACCGTACCATCCATAACCGCGATCTTCCGGTGATCCCGGTTGTTAAAGATCGTTGCCAGAAATGGAACCACCTGATTAAATGCCATACATTTGATCCCATAGCTTTCCATCTCACGCCAGTAATACTTTGGCACATAAAAAACTGAGCCGATATCATCATAGATCAGGCGGACTTCCACACCCTCTTTTACTTTCTCTTTTAAGATCTCAAGCACCGTATTCCACATTTCGCCCGGATTGATGATGAAATATTCAAGGAAAATATACTTTTTTGCCGATTTCAGGTCATCGACAAAATCCGGCCAGACATCGTCCCCCATCGGATAATACCGGACATCCGTATTCTGATATACAAGCGAACCTGCATAATCTTCTGTATATTTGAACAACCGGTATGGCGGCTGCCCCTTTATCACATCACTGAAATATGCCATATTGGCATACAGATCCGTTTCATAGTCCCATTCTGCCGCATGCTTCATGTATTTCTCTAACTTCTTCGGCATAATGATATGTCCATAGAGCAGATAAAGCAGACCACCGAGAACCGGGAACATCAGGATCGGAACGATCCATGCCAGTTTAATTGACGGATTCACATCCTTTAATAACAGATGCATCACAGCTATAAAACTTAACAAATGCAGAATAGCCGCCACCAATACATAGTATTGCTGCAGCTTGAATACTTCTACCATAAAGAAGATCAACTGTGCCGCTACCAGCAGACATGTAATTACCATTCGACTAAATAACCTGTTCAATAGTTTCTTCATAGACAATTTTCCTCTTATTAATTTATGACAGGACACCATAAACCGTGCCCTGCCATTTTATCTTTTATCCTGTATTTCTATTTTACCTGATCGAAGTTACTTTATATCCGGCTTCCTTTACTGTATTTTTAATCTCTTTATCGGATAACTCGCCACTTAAAGTAAGCACCGCCTGCTTCTTCTCATGGCTGACCTCTGCTTCTGTTACCTGTGGAAGTGCCTCAAATGCTTTCTTCACTCTTGCCTCGCAGTGTCCGCACATCATTCCTTCTATATACACCGTCTTATTCATCGTACCAGTCTCCTTTTCTATCTTATTATTTCCCTCAACATTTTTTGATACCTTTTTCTGGTGTATTCTGTATTTACTATTATTAACATATATCTTCACAAAATTCAACCGTAATGCATTCATTACTACACAAAAACTGGAAAGGCTCATGGCAAATGCTCCAAACATCGGGTTTAACTTCCAGCCAAACATCGGATACCAGACACCTGCGGCAAGCGGAATTCCAATAATGTTATAAATAAATGCCCAGAACAGGTTCTCTTTGATATTTCGTATCGTTGCCATACTTAACCGGATCGCTGCCGGAACGGTTCGAAGACCTTCCCGCATCAGTACCACATCGGCCGCATCGATCGCAACATCGGTTCCGGCTCCGATCGCCATACCGATATCTGCACGGGTTAATGCCGGGGCATCATTAATGCCGTCACCAACCATGATCACACGGTGCTCCTTCATCAGTTCTCTTACAACCGCTTCTTTTCCATCCGGCAGTACATCAGCGATCACGCGGTCAACACCTGCCTGTTTACCGATTGCTTCCGCTGTCTTTACATTATCTCCGGTTAACATAACAACTGAATAATTCATCTCTTTTAATTCTTTGATCGCAAGGATTCCATCCTCTTTGATCGTATCTGCAACGGCAAGGATACCGACCAGCTTATTCTCGTCGATTGCCAGATAGATCGGAGTCTTGCCCTGTGAAGCTAATTCTTCTGCCAGTGTCTTATCCGCCTCAGATAAGGTTACATACCGGCTGATGAATTTTCCATTTCCACCAAGCAAAATGTGATCTGACTTCTTTGATCCATCCTGTCCGGCTCCGTTTTCATTCTGTGAAGCCGCCTCACTGCTTAATCTGCAGCGGAGTCCATTTCCCGGAAGCACCTGAAAATCTTCGATCTTCTGTGGCTTGATCCCTTTCTGTCCGACATATTCCATAATGGCTTTGCCGATTGGATGCTCACTATACTGCTCCAGACTTGCTGCAAAGGTAAGCAGGTCTGTCTCACTGTATCCATTTCCCGGAACTACATCTACCACTTCCGGTGTTCCGTTTGTGATCGTTCCTGTCTTATCAAGCACAACTACATCCGTTTTTCCTGTCATCTCAAGTGCTGCCGCATTCTTAAATAGGATACCCTGTTTTGCTCCGACACCATTACCTACCATAACGGCAACCGGTGTTGCAAGTCCCAGTGCACACGGACAACTGATCACAAGTACCGATATACCTCTGGCAAGTACAAAGCCTGTGCTCTCTCCTGCAATGATCCATACGATAATGGTGATCAGGGAACAGATCAGGACAGCCGGAACAAAGATACCGGATACTTTATCTGCAATCTTTGCGATCGGTGCTTTTGTTGCTGCTGCATCACTGACCATCTCTATGATCTGGGATAAAGTCGTATCTGTACCGACTCTGGTTGCCCGGCATTTCAGATAACCGGATTTGTTGATCGTTGCGGCAGATACTTTATCTCCTTCTGCTTTATCGACCGGAAGACTCTCACCGGATAAGGCAGACTCATCAACCGCACTGTTTCCCTCTATAACCACACCATCTACCGGAACACTGGATCCCGGACGGACGATAAATACATCTCCAACTACCACATCCTCAGCAGCAACTTCCTGTTCTTCTCCATCACGAAGAACAATGGCTGTTTTGGGTGCAAGCTTCATCAATCCCTTTAAGGCATCTGTCGTACGACCTTTGGAATATTCCTCGAGTGTCTTACCAACTGTTATCAGTGCAAGGATCATGGCTGCCGATTCAAAATAAAAATCATGCATCAAGGTCATAACACGGTCATTATCCTGCCGCATCACGGCATCTGTCATTGCAAATAATACATATGTGCTGTAGATAAAGGATGCGCCTGAGCCAAGTGCTACTAATGTATCCATACCCGGTGCTCCATGGATCACACCCTTAAATCCATTAATAAAAAACTTCTGGTTTACAACCATGATCGTAATTGCAAATAACATCTGGATCAGTCCCATAGCGACATGGTTATCACTGATGATTTCCGGCAGTGGCCATCCCCACATCATATGTCCCATGGAAATGTACATCAGCGGAATTAACAGAACGACAGATGCGATCAGTCGAACCTTCATCTTATGCAAGGCTGCATGATTATCCAGTTCATCTGCATCCGCCGCCTGTTTCTTCTCGGCATCCTTCCGGTCTTCCCCTGTCATCAGACTGGCTCCATATCCTGCCTTTTCTACTGCTTCAATAACTGCTTTTGGATCAGCATTTCCTTCTACCGTCATCGAATTTGTAAGCAGACTGACGGTACAACTGTCAATCCCTTTTACTTTCTTTACTGCCTTTTCTACGCTTGCGCTACAGGCACTGCAGCTCATTCCTGTTACGTTATATTTATCCAAGTCATTCACCTTCTTATCAAGCTTTTTTATTATGTTTCAGATGTGAAACAATCATACGAATATAGTATCCTTTCTGGTCTGGCTGAAACATCTCTATGTGTTTATTTCATTAATTTTTTAATGGTATCAACCAGATCATCCACCGTATCTTCTTTTCCTGCTTTGATATCCTCGATCACGCAGGTTCGGATATGCTCTGCAAGAAGTTCTTTATTAAAACTGTTCAATGCAGAATTGACAGCGGCAACCTGTACTAATATGTCCGTACAATATGCATCCTTTTCCAGCATTCCCTTGATCCCCCGGATCTGTCCCTCGATCCGGTTCAGCCGGTTCATCAGCTTCTTATATTCACCTTCTGTTCTCTGTTTTGTTTTATGACAATGGCAACATGGTTCTTCCATTCTTGTCCGCTCCCTTCTGTCTGTTTCCTGATTTTTTCATCCATCTGTATCTGTTCATTTATTTTTTATATCCAATTTTTAATGATCCCGGATACGATATTATATATACCCCATAGGGGTATTTTTGTCAAGACCAGAAACATAATAAAAACGCAGGGCAAATGATAAAAACTATCACTTGTCCTGCATCTTTATAGTCCGGTGTCATGTGACACCTTATTTTTTATTTTCCCGTATGATCCGGTATTATTCTACAACGTCATCCTCTAACAGACCTTCGTCGTCAATGATTCCTTCATCAGATCCATCCTCTATCTCATCTGCTGAATCATCGGATCCATCATCACTGCCATCTGAATCTGTACTCTCCATATCACTGTCATCATATTCGTATCCATCGATCATATCACTTTGATCATCGTAATAATCACTGTATGAGATCGAACCGGCCTCCAGAACATCTTTCAGATTATAGATTGTTCCATCGGTTGCATTTACCATAAGTGCCTGTACCGGATAGTCAAAATCATATGTTCCATCATTTTCGTCTGCCTGTGCAAAAATCCATACAGGAACATAATTATATACATCATCCTGAGAATCATCCTTAATACAGTAATATGTCAATCTGACATCGTTAAATTCAATATCACTATAGGAAGTCTTATTATCTGTATAATACTGTGCAACGTTCTTATCCAGTTCCTTTAAAAGCTCTTTCCAGCTCAAGAGATCTACATTTTTTTGATCCTCACCGGTTGAAACCAACAATGGATAACAGCTTGCGTTGATCACGCCATTGGAGTCGATCTGAATGGAGAACGTCTCTGTTGGGGCATCATACCAGGCATCATCCTCATCGCTTGAAAGAGTATCAACCATAGACAGATCCGCACTGTATGGAGCAGTTCCATTGACAGAACGTCCAAAGTTTACGATATAGCCTTCATACTCTGTTGCGATCACATTATAAGAGCTGTCATAATACTCCCATAATAACGGAGATTTATCTGTAACGATCACATCATCAATTCCACATCCGGCAAGAAATTCCTGTGCCAGTGATACGGCTTCATCTTCAGAAAATGTACAGGTATTTACAATGCTGTCATCAAGTCCCTCTTCTCCATACTTTGCGTCATAAGCATATACAAAGGATGCACCCTCATATGGTCTGTAATTGATCAGACCTTCGGATGGATAATAAGAAAGATCAAAGCTTGCATTTAACCCTTCTGTTCCCTCTGAGAATGAGAGCATGAACTGATTATCGCCAATCTGTCCGATATAATCCGATGCACTGTAATCACCGGCTCCTTCCCTCTCATCCGTTGCCGTTGCCATTTCATTTTCCAGATAGGATATGTATTCCTTACAATAATCCTCTGTATCTGTATCGCCAGCTTCCTTCGCATCGTCTAACATCGTCTGATATGAATCAATCTGAGTCTGCAGATCACTCTTGGTCTGGTGCTCCCAGTCATATACATAGATACCCTTTGACTTATCAAAGATTGCCTCGCAAACCTTCTGCCTGTATGCATTATCAAAGGAATTCTTCTTATAAGACACAATAGACATACTGTCGGAATCCGGTGTTATGATATCATCATCTTTAATGGCGATCTCTTTGATACCGGAATCACCGGCGTCCAGCTTACCCTCATAAGACTCCGGAACACCAAGACGGGACGATAACTCACCGCCTTCTCCTGCGCTTCCTTCTTTCTGCGTTCCATCACCCATATCGTAATCGACCTTCTTATTACATCCTGAAAAAACAGTTGCTGCAGACAATGCTGTTGCCAGTAACACTGCCGACATTTTTGTTAATTTTCTCTTCTTCATGGTTTCCTCCTCGAAATTCCAAATCAGCTAAACAAAGTTATTATAATCGAACCAACGCACGATAGCAAGAAAAAGCAAGAAAGAAAATGTGAAAATACTGCGAACGGCCCTGAATGCATATGCATCCAGAGCCGTTTTCTGAACTGTTATTTATTCTTTTGAGATAACAACCTTGCCATCCACTACCTGAATCTTTACCTTGTTTGTATCAATTCCGGCAGCCTCCAGAATATCATCACTGATCTGTACACGGTGTGCCTTATCCATAATGGAATATTCTTCATGGGAATCGGTTCCATTAAAGCTCTCGCTTTCCATGTCATTGATCCGTTTTCTGTAATCCTCTTTCATGATCTTTTCTGTACTGATCTTACCATCTGCGATCATAACCACACGTCCAACCTTATTTGCAAGACTGATATCATGCGTTACGATGATAACTGTAATACCCATTTCCTCATTCAGCTTCCGGAACAGATCCTGGATCATATCTGAGGTTTTGGAATCGACTGCACCGGTCGGCTCATCTGCCAACAGGATTTTGGGATTGTTGGCAAGTGCGATCGCAATTGCAACTCTCTGCTGCTCACCACCGGACATCTGTGCCGGATAAGAATTTACCTTTTCCTTTAAACCAACCTTGCACAAAAGATCATAGGCTCTGGCTTCCCGGTCCTCCTTATTGTCTTTATCAAAATACATCGGCACCTGGACATTTTCCAGAGCTGTCATATACGGAAGCAGGTTTCTGGAATTCTTCTGCCATACAAAGCCAACGGTATGTTTCCGATATTCTACCAGTTCTTTGTCTGTCATTGCAAAAAGGTCTTTTCCATCTACATATAATTTTCCTGCTGTCGGACGTTCCAGTCCGCCGATCATATTCAAAAGCGTTGACTTACCACTACCGGATTTACCGATAACTGCCATCAGCTCACCCTTTTTGATCGTAAGCTCCAGCCCCTGAAGTGCCATTACTTCAACTTCATCTGTTTTATAGATCTTAACCAGACTGTCGCAGTCAATGATATTGCCGGTTTCTTCATATTCTTCCACAGCCTGACTGTTTCTGTCTATATCGTCCAAATCTTCTGATGTTTCTGTATCGTCATCTGCTATATCTGCTTCATCAACAGCGTTCCCAGCATCCACTGCAGTCTCCTGCACACCGATATCGTTCACGTCTGTATCTGTGATATCGGCGTCTTCCTGAACAGGATCCTGATCCATTGGTTCTTCCATCATCTGTGCAGCATTTTCCTGCATATCAGTTTCCGGAATCGTATTTTTATCTTTTTTCTTAAAAAATCCACTATGCTTTGCCAATGATCTCACCATCCTCTATCTCAAATACTACGTCTCCGAGTTCCATCAGGTTTGGATCATGTGTCGTCATAACGATCGTGATTCCTTCTTTTGCCACCAGATCCTTGAACAGCTTCATAACATTCAGTCCGGATGCTGTATCCAAAGCTCCTGTCGGCTCATCTGCAAAGATTACCTTTGGCTTATGGGCAACCGCTCTTGCAATCGCAACCCTCTGCTGCTCACCACCGGACATCTGGTTCGGCATATGGAACATTCTGGAACTAAGTCCAACCATCTCCAGAACCTCACGGATACGGGAATCCCGGTTTCCTTCATATTCAGCAAGTCTTAAACCAAAATCTACATTCTCATATGCATTCATGATCGGGATCAACGCTACCGACTGGAATACAAATCCGATATCGTACCGTCTGAGCTTTTCTCTTTCCGGTACAGCCATCTCCGACAGATCATGATCCTCTATGATCACCTGACCCTCTGTTGCTTCATCCAGCGCACTTAAAATATTTAAAAGGGTTGTTTTACCGGAACCGGATCTTCCCTTCAGGATCGCAAGCTTTCCTTCCGGGATATCCAGATCTATTCCTTTAAGAGCATAAAATGGTTCGCCATTTCCAACTGTAAAACACCGCTTTATTCCTCTTGCAGTAATCATATTCATAGTTTAGTCCTCCCCCAGTTTTAATGCCTGTGTGATGTTCATCTTCTTTAAGATTGTCCGGAGAACAATGAAGCAGATAATAAACATTGCCACAACTACGATCGTCAGTTTCAATATATCAAATGGGTTAACCGCTATGCTGATCGCTATGTTATGCGACTCCGGCAGATATACGATCGCTACCAGCTTTACAAACAACGCAGTAGCCGCCGCTCCAACTCCGTATCCTGCCAGACTGGCAAGAACAGAACTGAACATCTGCTCGTTGATCAGCATCTTGTTGATCTCCTTCATACTCATACCCATCGCACGGTAGATACCGAACAGAAGCTCCCGCTGCTTGATCGATGTGATCCAATAGATGAGGAATCCTACTGTACAGAGGATAACTGCTACCAGGAAGCTCAGTGAGAATAAACCATTTGTGATCAGTACAAGCGGAGATTCCAGCATGTTCTGTACTTCCTGATCTACACTCTGATAACTCTTTAATGAAATACCCTGCTTTTCAACCGTATCCAGGACCTCCTGATAATCATGTCCATCTGCAAGCTGTCCCCATATCTGATATGGAGTAAGACCAAATGCACTGACAACATATGCGTAATTAGCAACAACCAGATAACGTTCCTTCTCAACAACCTTTCCACTGTTGTCCTTCTCATATGTGTACTGGTTAAATCCAGGCCATGCATCTACAATTGCGCAGATCGTTCCGGACGGTGATGCGATCTCAACCGGCTCCTTTGTCTTCATCGGACTGTATCTTGCATATGTGATGCTGTCACCAACAGACAGATCATATTCCTTTGCCAGATTTGATGAAATGATAACACCATTGGAAACAGTTGCAATACTGTTCAGGTAATTATACCAGTGTTCATCATTCAAGCCTGACTTTAATTCGGCTGTCTCACCAAATTCCTTTGTATTAATTCCCATCAGAACAGAGCCCGGAAGTTCAGAACCTCCAACCTTGATCGTTGTATTGTCATCATAGATCACACGGGTCAGATGTTTGCATGAATTGGAAAGATTCTCTGTATACCGTTCAAAGTCCGGTTCTTCATAGTACCAGTGACTCTTCTTATCTTTATCCAGATACGCACCCATCTTCCACTGTTCACTCAGAACGATATCTGTTCCAAGATTATATTCGATACGCTCCTGATTGTTCTCATTGATCGTTCTTGCCATATTGGAATTAAACATACCCATGGCGATCGTCATAACCAGAAATACGGAAATAAAGCCCTGCTTCTTCACTGTTCTGGTGATCTGAAGGAAGGATGCATATACCGCAGGTGACCATCTCTTCTTACCAATGAAATAAATGAACTTGATCAGATATTTGATCAGTCGCAGGATCAGCAGACCAACTGCAAATATAAACAGGGAGGAATTCAAAAAGATCAATGGATCCGGTTTGTTTCCAGCCAGAATGCTTAATGCAATATCGCTCTTCTGTTTATTGTAGTTGTACAGCAGGTAAATGGAAACTGCCACCAGGATCACATCCAGAAATGCCTTCTCCCAGATTGGCTTTGTATTTACCTTTCCAAGCTTACTCTTCTGCTCTACGATCGAATTCTTCGCGTATTTCAATACCGGAAGTGTTATAAACAGGATTGCGATAACTGCAGCAACCAGACTGTATAATAACATTCCCCATGTCAGCTTATAAAAGTGTGTATCACCAAAGCTGAATTTCAGGAAGGAGGTTGCACTTGCACATAATTTACACAACAGATATCCGACCGGAATACCAATAACGATCGCGATCAAAGAAAGGATCGCAGATTCTCCAAAATAGATGCCAAGAATCTGTTTCGTACTGGTACCACGACTCTTTAGCATCGCGATCTCACCGTCCTCCATTTCCAGGATCTGACTGGATACCATATAGATAAATGCCAGAAGCAATACCAGGATTGGAAGCTCCAGTACCCAGATAATGATCATGATCGATGTTGCATCGTCCTGATAATCAGCAAGTATGCTGCTGAAATTCTGAATAAAGTTACCATCTGCTTTTGAAAATGCACTCAGATAATAACGGATATCTGATGCATTTGTATGATCGATATATGCATAATCCAGCATATTATATGTTGCATAATATATTGTCAAAACACCATAGTTTGCAACGGTTTCATCAAAGGATGCCTGATCTGTAAATATCATCTTATCAAAATCTACCGGTGTCTCTTTCCAGTAAATATCAGTGGTATCCTTTGGTTCAAAGATTCCGACAACCGTAAATGTAACCGGCTTTCCGTCCTTGTCTACCAATTTATCAATTGATACGGTTTCACCTACAACCAGATCATATGTATCCGCATTCTCCTGATTGATGATCACCGGATAAGTACCTTCAACCGGTTTCCCGGTATCAAGTCCCTCTCCAAACGTGATATTGATATGTTCGCTCATATCCTGCATATAGTTTACACTGAAAAATCTTCTGGAACCAAGCCCGGTCGTTGCATAAGTACCTTCTATAAACAATCTGTTCTGTCTGCTTAATACCGGTACGTCAATGTAACTCATCCACTTCTTTTCATATGCATTGATACGGTCAAGTACGGATGCAGAATCCGGGAAATTGTCCGTTGAGCAGGAGCCCTGTCTTCCGACCACGGCTGAATATGTGTTGTTATCTTCTATCGCTGAATCAAACTTGGATGCCAGCGTCATATCCATTGCACCGTTTTTGAACATCGGATTACAGGATGCTACAGCAACCAGAAGCACAATACCAAGAAGAAGACAGGCATTCAGCCACTTTTTATTCAGTAATTTATTTCTTAAGAATTTAAACATTCCTCTTCTCCCTTCTATTCTTCTGAGCTGCTATCGGCTTTTTTCTTTGTATTGTCACCACTGCCGGAAGAACCGGATTCTTTCAGGATCACATCTCCTTCTGACAATCCGGTAAGTACACATGCATTTGACGACTTTGTATCTGTGCTTGTTGTTACATACTGTTTTACAATCTCATCCTTTGAAAGCTTCCACACATATTCATAGGATTTACCGGATGTCTTATCCGTCTCTGTATAAATAATATTCATTGGAACTGTTACTACATTTTCCAGTGACATTTTTGCAAAGCTTACAAAATATCCCTTTGGTGAATCATAGAAGCTCTTATCATCCACCTGTATATAATATCTGGTATCTTCGGATCCGGAGCTACTTGTTATATATACCTGACCATCGATCGTTGTTACATAAGCCTTCTTGGAATCCGCTGTTGCTCCGATACATCTTCCGGTCAGCTTCTTGCTGTCATCCTTCTGATCAATTAAAGTAACCTCCTGATTGACCAGAAGTGTTGCATTACTGTTATCACTTCCGGTATCGTCACTTCCGCTATTTCCGTTACGTCTGGAGCTTCCACCGTTATCTGTCAGGGATAAGGACATCATCTTGGATTCATTGCTTCCTATGCTGACAACCTTGTCACCCTCTTTGATCTGTTTTCCCTGACTGGCATATACACTCTGTACAACGCCGTCGCTTTCTGCATATACGCTGATATTACCTTTTCCATCATTATTTTTGTTCAGCTTATCACGCTTTGCAATCAATGGATTCACAGTCGTATTATAATTGATCTTTGCCAGCTCTTCATTGTATTTTGCAATCTCAATCTGGCAGGTAAGCTGCTCAACCATGTATAATGTATTGCCATTATTATCATCTGGATCCGGGATATCGTAATCACCGTCTTCTTCATCCCCGTCATCTGTTGTAGTATCCGTTGTATCATCTGCCGGATCAGCATCTCCCGGTGTTGCCACCTGCTGTTTCTTCCTGCCGGAACGGTAATCTTCAATCTCGGCTCTCAGATCCTTGATCTGCTCTTCATAGCCCGCTACTGTCGAATCATAATCACTCTTTGCATCTGATATCTGGGAGTTTAACTCCAGCAGCTCTGCGCTACCACCACCACTGTCAACAATATACAACAGATCGCCTTTTTTCACTTCCTGACCTTCCGCCAGATCAAGCTGTGTAAAATAGCCTTCTACAGGAGCTTTATAGGTTATCTGATTGGTATCTACCATCTTATAGGATTTGCTGGTTCCTGTTGTCTTAAAAGTTCCCAGCTTAATCTCATATGTTGTATAGTCACTTGGGATCGTTGAATCAGAATCATAATAAACCAGATCTCCCTCTGAAAGACCGCTCTTTACTTCCGTGTAGTTATCATCCTGTGCACCGATCTTGATCTCACGCTTTTCCTTATCACTGCTGTCTGTCTTCACATATACAAAATACTTATCTCCTTCTTCGTATAAGGAATCATTTCCGACTACAAGAACATTTGCAGCAGTTGATGTACTGAAATACAACGGTGTCAGTGTTCCTGTCTTTAAAATCTTGCTGTTATCCACATCCTTCAGTTTAAAACGGACATATGGCAGCTTGGATGCACTCTGTGCTGCTGCGATCTCCTGATTGGAATATTTGTATTCTTCCAGCTCATACCGTTTGCCATCAATCATCGTGTACATGGTGTTAAAATTTGCATATCCATCTCTTGTGATCTGCTCACCGGTGATCTCAATATACGGTGTGTTGTAATCAGATATGATAACAACATTCTCACCACTGGAGATCGATCCGCCGCCTTCATCTGATGAATCTGTATCCGTTAGGCTCTTGGCATATGTAACATAGCCGTCCTGTTCTGCTACGAGCTTGTTATCAGTTTCCAGAGATTCCTTCTCGTCAATCTGCTGCTGGAGCTTCTTGACCTTATAATTGTACAACATGTTATCATACCGGTTATTCTCGGCATTGACTGCTTTTGTGCTCTGGTTTTCTTTCGCACCGGCAGAATCTCCAGCCTCATTACATGCTTTAATCTTATAATCCAGTTCCTTCTGTTTCTGTTCGTATATCTTTTCATTTACATTATGGGTCTGCTGCTCACTGGAAAGAGAGGCTTTCAGGTCTTCAATTCCTGAAGTTGTATCATCGCTGTCTGCCTCTGCAAGAACCGTGCCCTTTTTAACATAATCACCTACATTGACATAAATCTTTGAGAGTGTCGCTGAGGTTTTAAAGAAATAACAGTAATCCGTTGGTACGATCGCACCGTTCTTGATGATCTTCTTACCAACATCGCTCTTTTCGACCGGACGGTACGCTTCATTCGTTGTAACAGGTTCTAACAGCTCCGGTGCCTTTTCTTCTTTTTTCCCACAGCCTGTTAAACCAAGCATCATTGCCATAGCAATCGCTGTCATTCTGACTGCATACGATTTTTTATTGATCATTATTCTCTTCTTTATCAATTTACCGTCACCTGCTCTCCAGCCTTCAATCCAGACTTAATAATCGTATATCCGTCTACCGTTTCACCAATTGTTACATCAACTGCTGTCCGGAAGCCATCATCATTGATCGTGAAAACATAATAATTATCTTCTGACTTCTCATTGATTGCTTTTTCATCAACATAGACAACATTGCTGATCACCGGCTTATGGATCGTCATGGTCAGCACATCTTCTTCTGAAATTCCTGCCATACTGTCTACCGGCTCAAATAAGATTTTCTGCATCTGCTTACCGGTTGCCTTATCTTCATACTGACTGACATCAATAACCTTCATATCGTAGGATGCCACTTCATAATCTGCCTGATAGACATCCCCTTTTTTAAATTCATAATCATCATCTGTCGTTGCTGTATAATTGGAGGATCCGGATGCTACGGTCACCAGATTATCGGATGAACTTGCATATCCATATCCCAACCACTCATTGACATAGGTTACAGTTCCATCCTTTTCTGCAATCAGACAATACTCCTTCATCTTCTCGTTCTGTTCTTTAATATATGTATCTGCGATCTGGATATCCTCTTTCAGACTTGCAATATCATCAGAATAATCCTCTGATCCATCAATCTGCATCAGTTTCTGATAATGTTCGATCAGCAGTTCATTCTCTGCCTTCTGCTCTGTATATTCCTTGATCGTATCCTGAATATCATCTGCCTTAAACTGAACCATGATATCTCCGGCTTTAACCCGATCTCCCTTTGATACATTAACTTTTTCTACTTCGTAATCATCCTGTGAAACTTTATAATTTTTCGTTTCAAATTCATCCGGGGAAAGTTTTAAATTCAAGATTGGTGAAATATCTCCTGACTGAACGGTCACCGTATCATATCCCACCTTTGTATATGATTCAATATGAATAGAAGGTTTGCTGCTTTCTGCATTTTTGCTGCTGCATCCACCCAGAAGGGCAGCTACCATACTGGCACATAATACACATGCCACACCCTTTTTGATTCGTTTCCGCATCGTTGCCTCCTTGCTTACGCTGTTTTATTTTTATGTATATCTGAAAATACTATATTTCCCAAATTAAATCATTGTAATTTTACTCTCTCTGTCTGGCATAATCAAGCAATCCTTATTTTATTAAACAATCTTAAGGATTCCTGTATTATTTCTGTTACATATCATTTTCTGACAAATGTCCTGATCTTATGCCAGTATAAAATACAAATGTATCATATTTGCATCTTTTCGTTTTACATACAAACTTCGTTATAAGTTTATCATGTAAATGTGTCCATTTTATGATGAAAATCTCTATCATAATGCGTGCATTGGATTTTTTCAAAAAAAAGTAAAAAAACTTGTTGACATTTATATAGCACAGTGGTATTATCTTACTTGCGTCGGCGGTAAGCCGTACGAAATAAGACATGCGGGAGTGCTGGAATTGGCAGACAGGCTAGACTAAGGATCTAGTGCTGGAAACGGCGTGTGGGTTCAAGTCCCATCTCCCGCATCTTTATTTTTTAGAAAACCTTTGAGGTTTTCTTTTTTTATGCACAAAATCCCTGATACAAAGTATTTATATAATTATAATAAAACACTTACATGTATATATCTTTATGAAGCAGACCTTTTTACTCTGTATAACTTCGAACTAACCTCGGCGAGCCTCGCTAAGGTCTCAGTTACAAACATCGGTTCTTAACGATTCATCGCAAGATGAAGAGTTTAGTACCGCTACGTTTGAAATAGAACGAAAGTGTTCTGCGGAATAAATGGTATATACCTGTAAGTGTTTTGTTGTTAATATACTTGTATCAGGGATTTTACTTTCTCAGATTTTTATCATATTGGTAAGCTTCTTTTCTACGTCTTCTAACAGATGTGCCTTAAATGCACTGTAGTACTCATGTGTAAACTGTGTATAAAGGAATTTGTTCCACAGGTTACTGCAATATGTACTGTCAAAATCATAGTAAGAGTCTGTGTACATCATTCCGTTACTGTATCTGGTTACATCCAGATATGGCTCTTTTCCTGCGTAATTTAATCTCATTACAAGATTCTTCTGTTCGCTGCAGCATGCGAATGTCTCCAAGAACATCTTCATCTGCTCTCTTGTTACTCGTTCTACAAACATAATATGTCACCCTCCATGTCCCATAAATTAGCTCAATGTACAGTTCTATTATAGTATGAACAGGACAACTCTGTAAAGGCAATTATGTCAATGTCCGCCTTTTATTTATGATCTTTAAAATAACGGATCACTTGGCCGGGCAAACGTTCCGATAACGCAAAAACAGACCATAACCATCTTCTTCCGAAAATCATCATGATCTGTTTTTTCTGCTTATCTTAAATTAAGCAAGCTTTTCCTTTGCAACAGCAACAAGCTTAGCAAATCCTTCCGGATCACTGATAGCCATCTCTGAAAGCATCTTTCTGTTGATGTCTACACCTGCAAGCTTTAAGCCATGCATTAATTTGCTGTATGAAATATCATTCATTCTTGCAGCAGCATTAATACGAGCGATCCATAACTGTCTGAATTCTCTCTTTCTCTGCTTTCTGCCAGCATATGAACTTGTTAAAGCTCTCATAACTGACTGCTTTGCTACTCTATACTGCTTTGATCTAGCTCCTCTGTAACCCTTAGCCAGCTTAAGTGTTCTGTTATGTTTTTTCTTAGCGCCAACGCCGCCTTTTACTCTTGCCATTCTCTAGTTCCTCCTGATTTATTAGATATAAGGTAAAATCTTCTTCATTACCTTTTCATTTGTTGAATCCGTCATTGTTAACTTTCTAAGATTTCTCTTTCTCTTAGTTGTCTTCTTTGTTAAGATATGACTCTTGTAAGCCTTGCTTCTCTTAAGGCCGCCGTTAGCTGTTTTCTTGAAACGCTTAGCTGCTGCTCTTTTTGTCTTTAATTTAGCCATGTGTGTATTTCCTCCTTAATATATGTCATATTGTAAATTAACGTTTTTCAGTTAAAAACATTATCATACTTCTTCCTTCAAACTTGGCAGGCTTATCGATGACTGCGATGTCTGAAAGCTTCTCAGCAAATTCATCAAGAATGCCCTTTGTCTGTTCTACATGGGCAAGCTCTCTACCTCTGAATCGAAGTGTAACCTTTACTTTATCGCCATGTGTCAGGAACTTTCTTGCCTGATTTACTTTTGTATTCAAGTCGTTAGTATCAATGTTTGGAGATAAACGAACTTCCTTGATCTCCATTGTCTTCTGTTTCTTTCTGGCTTCTTTCTCCTTACGAGCAAGCTCATAACGGTACTTACCATAATCAATAATCTTGCATACAGGTGGTTTTGCCTGTGGAGCGATCTTAACCAGATCAAGCTCTGCTTCCTTTGCAAGCTTCAGTGCATCTCTGGAGGACATAATTCCGATCACCTGACCATCCTCGCCGATCACGCGCACTTCTCTGTCTCTAATCTGTTCGTTAATCATTAATTCGCTAATGACTTTTTACCTCCATTGCATAAAAAATAGTGGACAGCGCAAACCATCCACTATTATATATAAGTACATATTATAATCTACTTAGATATGAACCCAAGTCACTGTTCTTCGTGCTAAGGTGAGAGTGGATACTCTGCTTTCTTGTCTGTCTCTGCTAAACAGCTTCTATAGGTTAGCACACACGTGTGCAAATGTCAAGAATTTTTTTACTGCATCCAACAACTTTTTTCGTTATATTTAGCAACTTTTTAATGCTCGCTCTCTTCCGCTTCGATCGGGATAAATACCCGGTCATGGGAGATTGCAGCATCTGCATCCTCCGGTTTTGCAGAACGCTTACGGGCTTCTTCTGCGAAGTACATCTGGGAATCCAGTTTTACCTTGCCGCGAAGGTCCTGCTTCTCGTAACTGCCATCCGACTGCATGATGTGCGCCTTTAAAGTATCAGCAAGCTGGATCTTTAAGATGTCCTTGATTCGTTTCTTCAGATCAGGATCTTCTACCGGGAAGGTGATCTCGACACGCTTGTCAAGGTTTCTCGGCATCCAGTCTGCACTGCCCATATAGATATCTTCAAATCCATCATTAAAGAAATAGAAGATTCTGGAATGTTCCAGGAAATTACCAACGATCGAGCGAACCGATATGTTCTCGCTGAGTCCCGGCACACCTGCTTTGATACAGCAGATACCACGGACGATCAGGTCGATCTTAACACCGGCAGCCGATGCATCATATAAGGCTTCCATCACCTTCGGATCACAAAGAGAATTCATCTTGGCAATGATCCGTGCCTTCTTACCCTGTCTGGCATTTTCCGCTTCACGGTTAATAAGCATCAGGAATTTATCCTTTAACCAGATTGGTGCAACCGCCAGTTTGTTCCATTTTCCTGGTTCTGAATATCCAGACAGCATATTAAATACTGCTGTCGCATCCTCACCGATCGGATCCGAACAGGTCAGAAGTCCCATATCTGTATATAACTTTGCTGTCTGATCGTTATAGTTACCGGTACCAAGATGTACATAGCGCTTGATACCATCTTCTTCTCTTCTGACAACCAGCGCGATCTTGGAATGTGTCTTAAGTCCGACCAGACCATAGATAACATGACAGCCGGCTTTCTCAAGCTTTTTCGCCCATGCAATATTGTTTTCCTCATCGAATCTTGCCTTTAACTCAACCAGAACAGTTACCTGCTTGCCATTCTCCGCAGCCTGCTCTAACGCTGCTATGATCGGTGAATTGCCGCTGACACGATATAAGGTCTGCTTGATCGCAAGAACATTTGGATCGACTGCTGCCTGACGAATAAATTCAATAACCGGTGTGAACTCATAATATGGATGGAACAACAGGCGGTCATGCTTCTTGATCTTATCAAATATGTTACTGTAGTCGCCATTTGAAAATGCCGGCTGCGGAACATATTTCTCATATTTCAGATGATCAAAGCCCGGCAGGCCATTTACTTTCATAAGGAAGGTAAGGTCAAGTGGTCCGTTTATCTTATATACAACACGATCAACCACATCCAGATGCTTCTTTAATTCTTTTAACAGCTTCTTATCCATCGTGTCTTCTACTTCCAGACGGATAACCTCGCCCCACTGGCGCTGCTTTAACTGCTTTTCAATCTCCTGAAGAAGATCCTCTGCTTCCTCCTCGTCGATGCTAAGATCTGCGTTTCTTTCAATACGGTATGCAGCAGTACTTATGACATCATAATTTAAAAACAGCTTGCTGATATTTCTGCGGATGATTTCTTCAAGAAGAATCAGCTTAACACCCTCTGTACATGGCAGCTGTACAATTCGTCCCATCACGGACGGCACCTGAACTGTCGCAAACTCAAGCTCTGGCTCCATTTCCTCTTCGCTTTGATTCTTTGTCTTAATGAGTGCAGCAATATTTAATGACTTATTTCTGATTAATGGAAATGGTCTTGATGCATCTACAGCCATCGGTGTTAAAACAGGGTACACCTTTTCCATAAAGAAATTGTCTGCAAATGATGCTTCCTCATCGTTCATCTGCTCAAATGAAGTTAACACGGTGATATGCTCCTTTGCCAACAACGGCAAAAGACTTCTGTTATATGTTGAATATTGTGTCTGAGTAAATTCATGAAGTGCTTCGCTGATAGCTGAAAGCTGCTCCTTTGGTGTCATACCTGCAATGTCCGGCTTTTTGTAGCCGGCATTTACCATATCCTTTAATGATGCCACACGCACCATGAAAAATTCATCAAGATTTGAGCTTGTTATGGCAAGAAATTTAAGTCTTTCAAACAACGGATTTTCTTTATCCCTTGCTTCATGCAATACACGCAAATTAAAATCAAGCCAAGAAAGTTCTCTGTTTATATAGTTTTCGCTTTTATTATAGTCCTGCATAATCATTTCAATCCTTTCTTCACAAGTACAGCTTTGATACCGAACACTTCTTCAAAAAATTCCTGTGCTATGTTAAATTCACGTTCTTCAAGACTTATATCACTGTCCGTATAAGCGGTTATCGTAAGTATTCCGTTTCTTATTGATGTTTTGATTTCGTCTATTTTTTGATTGTATTCAACATCAAGTGACTTGGCAAGTGAAAGTATTGCCGCAAGTTTTGAAATAAGCAATCTTCTGTTCTTTGAATATACGTTATATTCATTAAAATCAAAAATACCGTTTTGGAACAA